>ERZ1034998.1053-NODE-1053-length-16561-cov-6.376772_pt1 | contig 16561 bp, 12 predicted proteins | sample MGYA00520621_ERZ1034998 | MGnify/ENA primary metagenome ERZ1034998 (study PRJEB33766, sample SAMN09781748) | gut metagenome | biome: gut microbiome | host: Homo sapiens | place: Madagascar | study: EMG produced TPA metagenomics assembly of the PRJNA485056 data...
GCAATAATGTACGCAGGATTACGTATGATAACGGAGTTACCATTTATGTAAATTATTCAGAGTCAGCAGAGATGGCAGATGGCTTGGAGATACCTGCAATGGGCTACCGATTGGAGGGAAAATAAATGAAAAAGAAAAAAAGATTAACCCTTCTCCAAAAGCGAAGCATCAGCGGCTACATGTTCATCCTGCCGTGGCTGATCGGTTTCATCGTATTTTACATAAGATCTCTGGCAATGACGACACAGTTTGCATTTTCCAAGCTGTCAGTCGATACAATCGGTGGTGGATTTGCACTTGAGAATGTAGGATGGGAGAACTTCCATTACGCCTTCCGTGTACACGCATCCTTCAAACAGGTTCTGACGACCTCCGTTATGAACATGCTGATCGATGTACCACTGATCATTTTCTTCAGCTTGTTCATCGCAATGCTGTTAAACCGTAAGTTTCCGGGAAGAGCGATCGTTCGTGCGATCTTCTTCCTGCCGGTAATCTTAAATTCCGGAGCGATTCAGGCGGCAATGGATTTAAGTGCTACGATGATGGCAGGCGGAATTTCCGATCAGGCAGCCGAGGTTGCAGCATCCGCTGCGGGCACACTTGCCTTTGACATTGATTACCTGATGGGTATGTTTGTATCGCTCGGTATTCCGGCAACACTGCTCGATTATATCGTGCAGGCGGTTGGACGAATCAACGATATTATTTCTGCCAGCGGTGTACAGATCGTCATCTTCATCGCGGCACTGCAGTCAATCCCATCTTCGATGTACGAAGTTGCGAAGATTGAAGGCGCAACCGGATATGAGACCTTCTGGAAGGTAACATTCCCGATGGTAATGCCGCATATCATTACCAACGTTGTCTACACGATTGTGGACAGCTTTACGGAAAGTGATGTTGTGGATCTTGCTTATGATGTGGCCTTCAACCAGTTCAACTATGGATTAAGCTCCGTATTCAGCTTGGTTTCAACGATCATCACCTGTATCATTCTGGTTGTGATCTGCGGAATCATACAAAAGCGGACGTTCTACTATAACTAGGGAAAGGAGAGCATGACATGGAAAAGATCAAAAAGATCCGCGCGTATCTGCAGGACCCGTACGAGACAAAAATATTGTTCAATGACATCAAGAATCTTTTTGTTGCGGTCGTTCGTGTTGCAATCATCGTCGGTGTAAGTTATGTAATCCTCTCCCCGCTTATCGGTATGTTTGTCAATGCGATTTCTTCCACGAAGGATGCATACAATCCGATGGTGTTCGTGATTCCGGAGTATCCGACACTGGAGCGCTTCCAGCTTGCATTTACAAGACTGGATTACCTCCCGACAATGGCGAAGGATCTGACATATACGTTGACCGCCACTCTGGTACAGCTTCTTATCTGCTCCATGGTTGGCTACGGATTTGCCAGATTTGATTTTCCTCTCAAGAAGTTTTTATTTGCATGTGTGGTTGTAATGATCGTAATTCCGACACACACCATCATGCTTCCGCTGTATCTGACCTTCCGTTCTTTTGATCCGCTCGGACTTATGACGCTGATCAAGGGAGCACCACTCAATCTGATGGGATCGGTCGCACCGGTGTACATCATGTCATTCTTAGGCTGTGGTGTCCGGTCGGGCTTATACATTTACATTTTCAACCAGTTTTTCCGCGGACTTCCGAAGGAGATTGAAGAAGCCGCTTTCGTGGACGGATGCGGAATCTGGTACACTTACTTTGGCATCATGCTTCGTAATGCGATGCCGGCGGTCATTACTGTCACGGTATTTTCTATCGTATGGCAGTTCAATGATACATTCTATGCGAAGTTGTTTCTGGTCAGTGAGAATATAGTGATCAGTAAGAAGATTTCATCCCTGCAGGCAACCATTGCCAACCTTGACAAGGTGCTCGATCCGAATATCCAGGAGCTGTATCTGGATGCCGGAATCCTGCTGGTAATTCTTCCGATCATCATTATATATCTCTTGTTACAGAAAAACTTTATAGAGGGGGTAGAGCGAAGCGGTATTGTAGGTTGATCCCGTTTTGCGCAATCCATGCAATCAACTTTAAATTTTAAAAAGGAGGAAGGAAAAGTTGAGAAAAGAAAAGCTTTTAGCAATTCTTGCAGCAGGCACAATGGTATTATCCATGACAGCCTGTGGTGGAGAAGCAACCGGAGACACGCAGACATCTGCTGATCCGGGAACAGAGGTGTCCACAGAGTCTGAGACACCGGCAGAGACACAGACAGAGGAATCTGAGACACCGGAGGAACCGGCTGCGGAAGAAGGACCTGTCAGTGTTGATTTTGAGGATGGACTTTTCGGATTTACTGGCGTAGACAAGACCGTTAATCCATCATCTGACGATGCAACGATCGAGGTTGCAAGCTACAATGATTCACAGGCACTTAAGGTAACTTCTACCCAGGGCAAGGCAGTATATGTTGCAATCCAGGCAGACGCTATGCTGGGTGACAGCATTTCAAGCCTAAGCACCGTAGAAATGAGCATCGGTATCGAGAATCCGGATGGAACATTCCAGTCCACAGCAGGTAACATCTACGGTATCGTAGGCGAGAACAATGACCTGACCTCTGAGGCATGGTCCGTTTATCTTGAGAACGCTAACCCGAAGACCGTAAGCTACACCGTACCGGACGGATACACCTTCGGCGCAGGCAACTACATCGTAGTTTCCCTTGAGACAGATACCGGTAAAGACAATGGCGCTACACCGGCAGTTATGTATATCGACAATATCGCATTCAAGGATGCATCCGGCAACGTTCTTACCGCAGATACTTCTGCTGAGTTTGTTACAGCATCTACCGGCGATGACAGATCAAACCTCTTCGCAATCAGCGGAGCAGTTGATGTTCCGGGATTTACGGTAACGGGAGACGGCTGGTCACAGGCTGGAATCGATCTTGATGAGGCTTCCCTTGCAGCATTGCAGCCGGGCAGCGTGATCGAAATCTCTTACTCTTCTGAGTCCGGAAATATGTGGTTAGTATTCCCAGGATCAGAAGCAGGCTGGATGAGAATCGGTGTCGGTGACTGTGATGGCTCCGGACAGGGTTACTCATACTACAACGGTTCTAAGAACATTGCACAGGTTGACTACGATACGATCGCTCAGTACCTTGGGGATGATGTATCTAAGTGGGGAACAACACTCCAGTGCGAATCTGATTCTGCATTCGAGGTTTACTCAGTAAAGATCGGACAGAAGGCACAGAACCTTGTTGTAAACGGCGGCGTTGAGCTTGAAGGATTTAATGTATCCGGAGACGGCTGGGCACAGAACGGTATTGATATGACAGAGGACTTCCTCGCAGCATTAGTACCTGGCTCAGCAATCGAAATCTCTTATACATCTGAGACCGGTGAGATCTGGTTAGTATTCCCAGGCTCAGAGGCAGGCTGGATGAGAATCGGTGTAGGTGACTTCGATGGATCAGGTCAGGGATATGGTGTATTTGATGGAAGCAAGTGCTACATCACTTATGAGACCATCGCACAGTATCTTGGCGAAGATACCTCTAAGTGGGGAACAACCCTTCAGTGCGAGGCTACTTCTGCTTGGGAAGTATACAGCGTAAAGGCTGGAAAAGCATCTGAGATGGTTGCAAACAACAGACAGGTTGAGATCCCGGGATTCAGCGTAACCGGAGATGGATGGTCACAGAACGGTGTTGACCTTGACGAGGCTTCTCTTGCAGCTTTACAGCCAGGATGCGTGATCAATATCAATTATACCTCTGAGACCGGAGAAATCTGGTTGGTATTCCCAGGCGCAGAAGCAGGCTGGATGAGAATCGGTGTAGGCGACTTTGATGGTTCTGGTCAGGGATATGCAGCATATGACGGATCACATGCACAGATTACATATGATACGATTGCACAGTACCTCGGAGAGGATACTTCCAAGTGGGGAACAACCCTTCAGTGTGAAGCAACTTCTGCTTGGGAAGTATACAGCGTAACTATCGGTCAGCAGTAAAAACTATATGTACCATACTGCCGGACTACGGCAGTATGGGGAACGAGTATTTTAGGAGGTTAATTCTTTATGAAAGCATTTAAGAAATTAGTTTCAGCAGGACTTGTTGCTGCTATGGCAGTTTCACTTGCAGCATGCGGTGGCGCAGCAGGCGATTCTACACAGAATGCAGGCACACAGGGAACTACTGACAATAGCAACAGTGGTTCAGCAACCACAGATGACGGTTCTACCGGTGCAGTAACTTCAAACGGATATGCAAGAACAGATGCAGACGGCAACCGTGTAATCTACATCGGTTCTTGGTGGGTACAGCACTATGACAGTGCAGACAGCGATCTGAACGACAGCCCGGATTATCAGTCTTCCATCGATCAGGACGGAGATGACGAGGCTACTCTTAACCAGAAGGCGATCAACCGTCAGATTGCACAGCTCAAGTTTGACAATGTAGCAAAGCTTGAGGAGAAGTATAACTGCAAGTTCTATTGGCAGAACTTAACCTACACAGGTGTTAAGGAGTCTATCAATACTTCCGTTCTTGCAGGAACTCCGGATGCAGATATCTACCTTGTAGATACCGGTATGGCTATTCCGGCACAGGCAAACGGACTTGCGGTTGACTTAAAGACAGTTCTTCCGGAAGATGCTGATATCTTCACAGACCAGAACGTAATCAGCTACCTTGATCTTGGTGATGGCAAGGCTTGCATCCTCAAGAGAGTAGAGGCACAGAGTGCTGTAGAAGCAACCTATCCATTAGCATTCAACAAGCAGATGTTAGAGGATAACAACTTAGAGGATCCTCGTGATCTGTACGCTCGTGGTGAGTGGACATGGGATAAGTTCATCGAGTATTGCCAGGTTCTTACACAGGATACCGATGGTGACGGACAGATCGACCAGTACGGATACTGCGGATACGAGTATGAGACATTCGAGAACCTTATGATGAGCAACGGTGCTACCATCGCAGTTGGTACTACCCAGACACTTGATGACGCTAAGACCGGAGAGGCTCTTCAGATGCTTTCCGATATGTACAACGTATACAACATCTGCTATCCTTATGATTATGAAGGAAGCCCATCCGACAGCATGAGAAACCAGTATACACAGGGTAACGTAGGCTTCTTCCCGATTGCAGCTTGGATCGAGAGCGGTAACAACGATTATGACTGGGATCTTGACGGATCTGCAGAGCTTCCGTTCGATGTAGTATATGTTCGCTGGCCGGTAGGTCCTTCCGGAGATCAGGAGACAAACGCTGGAAAGAACGCATCTTCTGGTGAGTTCTATATCATCCCGGCTGGTATCTCTGATCCGGAAACCGTTTACAACTTCCTGTATGATTACTGGAACTGGATGGATGGCGATTACTCTATCCGTGACAGCCGTGAGACATTACACTGGTGGTATGATGTAACTGGTAACAAAGAGGAGCTTAAGGAAGCAAACTTCGGCGTAATGCAGGAGTGCGGAAATAAGACACAGCTTGACCTTTGGAACAGCATGGGTATCTCTTATGACCTTCAGTCTGTTATGAAGGGTGAAGTTACTCCGGCACAGTTCCAGGAGACATATAAGCAGCAGGTACAGGATGGTCTTGATGCATACTTCAACTAATCGGCAGTGACCAGTTTGAATATGTAAAAACCAAAATAGCCCGGCAGCACCGTGCTGTCGGGCTTCTTTTATACAAAAAGGGTAATATGGACGATAAAGCAGCTTCAAAAATTTTTTCAAATGATTCAAAATTTGCACGATTTATGAACACACTGGCGGATGTTTTGTACATCGGAATCCTGTGGCTGATCTGCTCGATCCCGATCATAACGGCGGGCGCATCTGCAACCGCAGCTTACTATGCCATGGCAAAATGCGTGCGCCACAGCGAGGGCAGGCCAACGAAGGAATTTTTTCATTCCTTCCGGACAAATTTCCGGCAGACGGTCGGAATGTCAATCCTGTTTGTGCTGATTGCACTCGGACTTGCCGTGGATATGATCTATCTGTGGGGCAACGAGAATCCGACAAACGATGCCATCTTTATTGTGCTGGTACTGGTCGTGTTTGTGTTCGCGGCGCTTGTCGCCTGCATATTCCCGGTTTTGTCCAGATTTGACAAGAAAAATCTGGATCTTATCAAAACAGCATTGTTTTTATGCTTTAAATACCTTCCGATCACGATCGGAATATTGGTCGTATTTTTTGTCGCATGTATAGGTGTGTACCTGATGCCGTGGGCAATACTGGTCATTCCGGGTGTCTATTTGTACGCACTCACCTTTCCGATGGAGTGGATGCTTCGAAAGCTGATGCCGCCGGTGGAAGAAGGAAGCGAGGAAGCCGACAAGTGGTATTATCAATAACAAAAAACATTATGAGGTGCGAAAATGAGTGAACTGAAAATGATTGCTCCTGCGGTAAAGAATGTACCTTGGCAGGAGAAACCGGAAGGAATCGTTGGAGCTCCGATCTGGAGATACACAGAGAACCCGATCATAAGGAGGAACCCGGTAGAGGGTGTTGCACGAATCTTCAACAGCGCGGTTATGCCATATGAAGGTGCATTTATCGGTGTGTTCCGTGGGGAGCAGACAAACGGAATCCCTTATATTTACCTCGGAAGAAGTGAGGATGGAATCCACTGGAACTTCGATCCGAAGCCGATCCCATTCAAGGATGAGGACGGCAATGACTTTATGCCGATCTATGCTTACGATCCGCGGCTGGTAAAGGTTGAGGATACCTACTATGTGATCTGGTGCCAGGATTTCTACGGCGCAGCGATCGGAATGGCTAAGACAACCGATTTCAAGACCTTCACAAGACTTGAAAATCCGTTCCTTCCATTCAACCGTAACGCAGTATTATTTCCAAGAAAGATCAATGGCAACTTCATGCTGTTAAGCCGTCCGTCTGACTCCGGACATACACCGTTTGGCGATATTTTCATAAGTGAGAGCCCGGATCTCGTATACTGGGGCAGGCACAGACACGTTATGAGCCGCGGAAATGAGTGGTGGGAGTCCTTAAAGATCGGTGGAGGTGCTGCCCCGATCGAGACAAATGAGGGCTGGCTACTGTTCTATCACGGCGTAAGCGGAACCTGCAACGGATATGTATACTCAATCGGTGGAGCGATCCTCGATCTTGAGAATCCGTCCAAGGTACTGTATCGTTGTGAGAACTTCCTTCTTACACCGGAAGAGTGGTATGAGGAGAGAGGCTTCGTTCCAAACGTAACCTTCCCATGTGCAACCATCCATGACTCCGAGAGCGGAAAGATCGCAATCTACTACGGATGCGCAGACAGCTATGTGGGTCTTGCATTCACAAAGCTTGATGAGATCGTAGCGTATATCAAGGATCACAGTGTGACTAACGATAACGACCGCGAGATCGGACGCAGATAAAAGAATAGCGGCTGCTGCGTAAATTGCGGCAGCCATTTATAAAGAGAAGTGTGCGTGATGCGTCAAGCATAGTTCTCTTTGTAAAGAAAGGAAGCGGGAAATGAAGAGACAGTTATTAAGAAGAATCTGTACCGGTATCCTTGTCCCGGCAATGATCGCAGGGATGCTTTTCGGCTGCGCGGCACCGGGAGGAAGTGCAGACGGCACACAGACGGACGAACAGCAGACAGGACAGGAAGCGGATGCAGCACAGGATACAGAGCCGGCGCAGGAGGATGAGACACAGACTGCGGCAGGTGAAAATCAAAATCCCGATATGGAGGGAATGGACGCGATGAGTGTCGTGCAGGATATGCGGATCGGCTGGAATATCGGCAATACACTGGACGCAACGAAGGATGGCGTACTGCCAAATGAACCGGCATACAAATGCGAGACAGCGTGGGGCAACCCTTCCGTGACACAGGAGCTGGTAGACGCGGTGCTTGACAGCGGTTTTAATGTGGTGCGTGTCCCGGTAAGCTGGATCAACCATGTGGGACCGGCACCGGACTATGAGATCAGCGAGGTGTGGATGGACCGTGTGCAGGAGGTTGTCGACTATGCCTACAACAGAGGCGCGTATGTGATCCTAAACCTACACCATGAGGACTGGAACTATCCGTATTATGACAACGAGGAAGCTGCCTGCGAGCGGATGCGCATTATGTGGTCACAGATCGCGGAACGTTTCAAGGACTATGACGAGCATCTGATCTTCGAGGCACAGAACGAGCCGAGAAAGGTCGGAACCGCACAGGAGTGGACCGGCGGAGATCAGGAAGGCTGGGATGTGGTAAATGCGACGAATGCCGCTTTTATCGATACGGTCCGGAAGGCCGGAGGCTCCAATCCGTACCGGATGCTGATGATTCCGGGCTATGGTGCCAACAGCACCGTGGGAATCCAGCACATGGATATCCCGGAGGGGGATAACCGTATCATTGTTTCGGTACATGCGTACTCCCCATACAATTTCGCACTGAACAAGAGCGGAACAAGTGAGTGGAACAATGACACCTATGACATAGACAAGCTGATGAGCGACTTAAAGAGCTTATTCGTCGACAAGGGAGTTCCGGCGATCATAGGCGAATTTGGAGCAATGAATAAGGATAACGAGGACGAGCGCGTGGCGTGGGCAACGTACTACTTAAGCGCAGCAAAGGAAATCGGCGTACCTTGCGTCTGGTGGGATAACGGCGCATTCAGCGGAGGCGGAGAGCTGTTCGGACTGTTCAACCGCTACACTGGTGAAGTGGAATACCCGGCACTGCTTGACGCAATGATGAAGGCAACAGAATAGAAATAAAATGGGAAAGGAAGGAACGAATATGGACAAGAAAGAATTGGCAAGCGAGGCAAAAGCACATCTGCTCGGATGCATAATCCCATTTTGGAGAAATTTAAGGGATGATGAAAACGGCGGATACTACGGCTGGATGGATTACAATCTTACCGTGGACAAAAAGGCAATGAAGGGCTGTATCTTAAACAGCCGTATTACCTGGTTCTTCTCCAACGTTTATGCATTATACAAGAAGGGACTGCTCACAGAGGCAGACTTCATGCGCTACGGATATTACAGCAAGGACATCAAGGCGGAGGCTGATCACGCATATCATTTTTTAAGAGATCACTGCATCGACCGTGAGCATGGCGGAATCTACTGGTCCCTGACGTATGACGGCAAGCCGGACGATACCACAAAGCACACCTACAATCAGGCATTCTGCATTTATGCGTTATCTTCTTACTATGACATCAGCGGTGACAAGGAAGCACTTGCGCTTGCAGAGCAGCTGGTTGACCTGATCGAGACACGCTGCACCGACGAGATCGGCTACCTGGAGGCATTCACGATCGACTTTCAGCCGGAATCCAACGAGAAGCTTTCCGAGAACGGCGTCATGGCTGCAAAGACTATGAACACATTGCTTCATGTATTTGAGGCATATACCGAGCTGTACCGTGTGGCAAAGAACGAGACCGCAAAGAAAAAGCTGATGTGGATGATGGATACCATCGCAGACAAGATCTACAACCCGGACTTACACCGTCAGGAGGTATTTTTCGACCGCGAGTACAACTCCATCATCGATCTGCACTCTTACGGACACGATATCGAGACGGCTTGGCTGGTTGACCGCGGTGTTGAGGTCCTCGGCGATGACAGCTACAAGGCAAAGATGGAGCCTATCACAAGAGACCTCACCGCGCAGATCTACCGCGTCGCATTTGACGGACATTCCCTTGCCAACGAGTGCGAGAAGGGCGTTGTGAATGAGCACAGAATCTGGTGGGTACAGGCAGAGACCGTCATCGGATTTCTGAATGGATATGAAAAGACACCGGAGCATACGGAGTACCTTGACGCGGCACTCGCAGAGTGGGAGTTCATCAAGGAATATGTTGTGGACAAGAGAACTGGCTCTGAGTGGTTCTGGGAGGTAGACAAGGAAGGAAAGCCTTATCCGGACCGCCCGATCGTGGAGCAGTGGAAATGCCCGTACCACAACGGCAGAATGTGCATTGAAGTTATCAAAAGACTTTCAAAATAGGAGGAGAGCAAAATGATTCATCCAAAGTACAAGGAGCTGCTTGCAAAGCAGGAAGAATTGATCACAAGAAAAAACGTTGTGAAGCAGGATTTTTACAACGGAATCTATGACAGATATGAGTATCCGGTGCTTACCAGAAATCATATCCCGCTGTTCTGGCAGTATGACGTGAACGAGGAGACAAACCCATATTTCATGGAGCGCCTCGGCGTTAATGCGGTCATGAACTCCGGCGCAATCTACTTAAACGGAAAATATTATCTGGTTGCCCGCATTGAGGGAAATGACAGAAAATCCTTCTTCGGTGTAGCTGAGAGCGACAACGGAATCGACAATTTCCGCTTCTGGGATTATCCGATCCTGTTGGATGACACCTGCCCGGAGGAGACGAACGTGTACGATATGCGTCTGACACAGCATGAGGACGGTTACATCTATGGTGTATTCTGCTCCGAGAGCAAGGACACTACCGTAAATGATCTCTCCGCAGCAGTTGCAGCAGCCGGAATTGTTAGAACCAAAGATTTAAAGCATTGGGAGAGACTGGACAATCTGACGACACTGCGCTCCCCACAGCAGAGAAATGTTGTGCTCCATCCGGAATTTGTAGATGGCAAGTATGCGTTCTATACCCGCCCGATGGATGATTTCATTGAGACCGGAAGCGGCGGCGGAATCGGATTCGGTCTGTGCGATGACATCACACACGCGGTGATCGATGAGGAGAAGATGACCAGCCTCCGCAAGTATCACACCATCACCGAGGCAAAGAACGGCGCAGGTGCACCTCCGATCAAGACTGATAAGGGCTGGATCCATATTGCGCACGGTGTCCGTAACACTGCAGCAGGACTCCGCTATGTCATTTATGCGTTTGCAACAGACTTAAACGATCCGTCCAAGGTGATCGCAGAGCCGTCCGGACTTCTGATCGGACCAAGAGAGGGCGAGCGTGTCGGAGACGTAAGCAATGTTGTATTTACCAACGGAGCGATCGTAAACGACAAGAATGAAGTATTTATCTACTATGCATCTTCCGATACGAGAATGCATGTTGCAACAACCACGATCGACAAGCTGATCGATTATGTATTTAATACACCGCAGGATCCGGGACGTTCCGTGGAGTGTGTAGCACAGCGCTGCGACCTTATCAGGAAGAACCTTGAACTGTTAAAATAAATCAAAGGCGGACAGCTCCGGGGGACCGGAGCTGTCCAATAAAAAGAAAAGGTAGAGAACTATTTATGAGAATCTGGCCTGACAACAAGAATCTGCAATATTGCGGAAGAATTGATTTTGATGATCCGAAAGCACCGGTGATCGTATTTGCCGGAAGCTTTATCCGGATGCGCTTTACCGGTACTTCGGTAAAAGCAGTGATCGCCAATCACAAAAATTATTGGACGGATTACATGGGATATATCCTCGACGGCAGGCAGGACAAATTCGCACTTGATGACCAAAGCGAGGAGCGCTGCTATACCATCGCGGAGGATCTTGAAGACACTATGCATGACCTTCTGCTGTTTAAGCGGAAGGACTCCTGCCACACGATAACCTTCTATGGATTCGAGGTAGACGAGGGTGCGAAGCTCGGCGAGGTTCCGGCACTTCCGACACGAAAGATGGAGGTGTTCGGTGACAGTGTTTCCTGCGGGGAGGTCTCCGAGGCGGTGGAATACGTTGGCAAGCCTGATCCGCAGCATGACGGGGAGTACTCCAACAGCTGGTATTCCTACTCCTGGATCACGGCGCGCAAGCTGAACGCGCAGCTTCACATCACATCCCAGGGAGGAATCGCGCTTCTCGACCATACCGGATGGTTCCACGGACCGGATTATGTGGGTATGGAATCCTGCTATGACAAGATCGAGTACAATGATGAATGCGGTCCGGTAAAGCCGTGGAATTTCTCGCTGTATCAGCCGAATCTGGTCATTGTCGCATTCGGACAGAATGACAGCAACCCGGAAGACTACATGGCAAAGGATTACAACGGAGAAAAGGCGAAGCATTGGCGAGCGCGCTACCGCGCATTTGTAGAGCATCTGATGGAGCTTTATCCGGCGGCGCATTTTATTCTGGCAACAACGATTCTAGGTCACGACAAGAGCTGGGACGTTGCGATTGATGAGGTGACAAAAGAGATCGGAAGCGATCGTGTCTCACACTTTTTGTATTCCAAGAACGGAGTGGGAACGCCGGGACATATCCGTATTCCGGAAGCAGAGCAGATGGCGGAGGAGCTGTGTGCTTATGTAAATTCCCTCGGTGATATCTGGGGAGAAGGAGAATAGTCATGGAAATAAAGCTTAATTATGAGAATGCGATCGCAAACAGAGGCAACCTTGCAAGGATCAAGGCTGTGATGAAGCGCGCAAAGGCGGGAGAAGCTCTTACCGTCGGATTTCTGGGAGGCTCCATTACACAGGGATCGCTTGCGACCGCACCAAACCTCTGCTATGCGTACCATGTATATGAATGGTGGTGCAGGACATTTCCGGAGGCAGAGTTTAAGTACATCAACGCGGGAATCGGAGCAACCGATTCACAGTTCGGATGTGCAAGAGCAGAGAGCGATCTGCTCACTTACGAGCCGGATTTTGTCATTATCGAGTTTTCGGTCAACGACAGCAGCACACCGCACTTCCTCGAAACGTATGAGGGACTTGTGCGCAAGGTATACGGCTGCAGGAAACAGCCGGCAGTGCTTTTGGTACACAATGTCTGTTATGATAACGGCGCAAACGCACAGCTTATGCATGGAAAGGTTGCAAGACATTACGAGCTGCCGTCCGTGAGCATGCAAAGCTGTATCTATCCGGAGCTTGTAGCCGGACGTATCGAGAACCGCGAGATCACACCGGATGACCTGCATCCGAACGATAAGGGACATGCGCTGGTAGCATCTGTGATCACTTACTATCTGGACAAAATCGCGGGCGAGCTGGATGTGCCGGAGGAGGCACCGATCGTGGAGCTTCCGCTGCCGCTTACACAGAATGCTTACGAGGATTCTGTCCGTTACCGCAACCAGAACTGCGAACCGGAAGTATCCGGCTTTACCAAGGATGAGGCTGCACAGGAGGTCATCACGGATATTTTTAAGAACGGATGGATGGCGACCGAAAAGGGCGCACGCATCGCTTTTGACATCGAAGGCAGCTGCATCGGCGTGCAGTACCGCAAGACCATACAGCTTCCTGCACCGATCGCCAAACTGACGATCGACGGGGATGAGGAACATGCACTGACACTGGATGCAAACTTTGATGAGACCTGGGGAGATAAGCTAGTGCTGGATACCGCAATGGAGCACGGCACAAAGGGCAGACATCATGTTGTTATCGAGATCACAGAGACGCATGAGGACGACAGGCTGCCATTCTACTTAGTGTCTGTAATCGCATCAGGAAAGTAAAAATAAGGCTCATACCACGGAAGTGGCATGGGCCTTATTTTGGGAGGAGCGGGATCAGTGGCTGTCGGATGCGGACAGGATATCGCACAGCTCCTTGGAGCTTAACGCATATCCGCTGGCATCGGAAGAGGCAGCAGCATAAGAACAGAGGCTCTTATAGAGCTGAGCGGCTTCTGCGCAACTGTTTTGCATCAACTGCGGCAGATTGCTCGTACAGATCAAAAGTGATGATCTAAGATCGCTTAGATATACTTCATAGATCATGCCGAGCCGGTGATTGCGCTCGAAATTGTCGATGGTCTGCACGATCGGCTTAATGTCCGTATCATCTAAGATCGTAGAGCGGGAAGCAGTCACGATGGAATACCACTGTGGAGTGCTGTAAGTGCAGCTTGGGAACTCTTTTAATGCAGGATGCTCGTTGTCAATCAGCAGACCGAGTGTTCCGACCGGGATTTCTTTTCCCATGCTCTCGGAGATAGTGCGGAACATGTGATAGCACCAGAAGTCGGTGCAGTAGGTTCCCTCGATGGAGGCTTTGTTCTCCTCGTCGGAGAGGAACAGGACCGTATGTGAGTGATCGCGGCAAAGTGATAACGCATCGGACACGGTATATGCGACCGCAGCTTCCCTGGCTGCCGCCGGCATTGCATCAAGGATGTCGGAGCCATCCGCATAGCACCATAAGGTATAGTGATTTGTGATATCCGTACCGGTTACTACGATGGTAAGCTCGTATTCATCTGCGCCGGAAGCGGAGCCGTTTTCCGGGATCACGCAGCTAAAATCGCCGAGGATATGACGTCCCGGCTCTGTAATATCTGAAATCGGCTGGCAGAAGTCTGCAACCGTCTCCTGTGTGGTTCGGTTGATAAGTGTTGCAGTTACAGAGGAACCAAGCAGCGGCTCTTTGCGGAAAAAGGCAAGGGATGCCGTGAATGCAAATTCTTTTCCTGAGGTCAGCAGGTAGCTGTCAAATTCCGCCTGAACGACTGCATCCGAGCAGAAGGTTCTCCACTCAGAAGCAGATACCAGACCTTTGTTCTCCATGAGGGCATTTAGCACACCGACAAGGGCGGTACCCTGGCCGGAGAAGTCCTGAATATCGAGAATCTGGTAGCCTGCGAGCGAAGGTGTGCGCAGTGCGGTCTCCAGTTCTTCCTTGTAGCAGGCAACCGCGAGTGCGCCGGAGTTCTTAAAATACTGCTCGGCGAAACTTCCGAGACGTTTTTCTTCCAGCCGCTCTTTGAATACGCTGAAGTTCTCCGCTTTGAGAACACCGGTGTAGGAATCGATCTCCTGAAAATCCGGGAAGGTGCAGTATTGACCGATCTCATGGGAGACGACCGGAATCGTCGGTACGAGCTCTGCCTGTGCTTCGGTCAGCTTGACGCGCTTGACACCGGTGCCGTATTGGATTTCAATAGTGCCGTCCTCGGACAGCTCACTCTGGTGCTGCTCGTAGGATGGATGAATCGCTTCCTCATAATTGAAGCGGGTGTCCGGTGCAGCAGTCTGCACATGACCGAGCGGCTTGTCGCACATCGCGTAGGAGCCGCGGATCTGGCGGTCGATGGTGAAGCGCACGCCGCAGAAAAAGTCGTCATTCGGCTGGATATTCGGCACCCACTGGAAGTTATTTGAACCCTGTGTAAATAAGATCTGCGGGCGGAATGCCTTATACTTGCCAAGCAGATCATTGATCGCGGACGGATTTCCCCACAGCTCATTACCCATCGACATCATACAGAAGGATGGGTGGGAGGAGAACAGACTTAGAATACGAAAGCCCTCTTCCTCAAGGAAGCGTTGTCCCTCCTTGTTGTAGCCCTCGTCCTCCGGTCCGTTGAAGGTTCCCCAGAAAGGAAGCTCCGGCTCCATGTAGATACCGAGAAGATCGGCGGCGATAAAGGCTGCCTCCGGCGGACAACAGGTGTGGAAACGGTAGTGGTTGATACCGAAATCTCTGGCTGTTTTCATGACAGATAACCAGCCCTCCACGCTCATCGGGGCAAAGCCGGTAAGCGGGAAAATCATTCCGTCATGCTTACCGCGGAGGAAGGTGTGGCGTCCATTGATGGAGAAATGATCTCCGTCCGCCGTAAAATCGCGATGACCGTACCGGATGGTTCGCTCGTCGAGGAGATTTCCCTCCTCGTCCGTCAGAGTGAGCGTCAGCAGATACAGATTTGGCTCGTACTCTGACCAGAGCAGGACATCCTTTGCAAAGTCATAGGTAAAGGTATTCTGTGTGCTTCCCGGTGCAAGGACAAGCGGATATGTTTTTTCCGGAAGCGGATCACCGGTCTGGCAGATCCGGGAAAGGAGCTGCTTCATATCGGTGTGGCTTGCCGGCGCAGTCTGTGTAAGCAGATCGCTGATGCTGGTATCCGCCTGCAAAAAGGCTTCCTTCAGACGGCAGGAGCGCGCAGAGACTGTCAGCGCAGCGCGTGCTTCGACATCGGTGTGATTGTCCGCAGTTACCTGCAATACTGCAGATGCATTTGTAAGATCACTTACCGCATCAATCGTTTTAAAAGAGATGCCGCTTTGAATCGTCAGGCGCATATCGCCAAGTATTCCGTTCCAGTTCGTCTGGGTATCCGGCGAGGTCAGATGACCGCCCGGAACCTTGTACCCGGTGTTGGAGACCATAATGGTGATCTCCGGGCAAAGTGAATGGATATATGGAGTCAGGTCGTACTCATGTGGTGCGATGAGGCTGTCAAAGGTTCCGGCTTTTTCGCCATCCACCCACACATGGGAGATGCGAGTCCGCTCTAAGGTCAGCAGGATATGTACGCCGTCTAGGACATCCAGCGCAGAAAGCGGAAGTGTGACGGACTTTTTATACCAAGTGAAGCCCTCCATTGCGTATGGATCTGTCAGAAATCCGGTCTCCCTTGCATTGCCTGGAGTTCCTTTTTGTGACAGGGCAATGGTGGAAGGCAGCTCGATCGTGTCGGAGAAGCTCTGGAATTCAAAGTGCTCATCCAGACCGGTTTGCGCTGCATCGAGACGAAAATGCCAAATACCATTTAGAGAAATGCTTTCTTTCATGTTATGTTTTCCTTCTTTTTGGGGAATGTATTGTAACGAACTATATTTACC
>ERZ1034998.1055-NODE-1055-length-16554-cov-35.342809_pt1 | contig 16554 bp, 16 predicted proteins | sample MGYA00520621_ERZ1034998 | MGnify/ENA primary metagenome ERZ1034998 (study PRJEB33766, sample SAMN09781748) | gut metagenome | biome: gut microbiome | host: Homo sapiens | place: Madagascar | study: EMG produced TPA metagenomics assembly of the PRJNA485056 data...
CGGAGACGTGGGAGTGCGTAGCACGGAACAATCCGTAGGCATCAAAGTCGGGGGATTTTGACCCCGACATCATTTAATTTAACAGTTCAGACATCATGAATAAGAGTGTCTGAACGGATACGAAGACAAAGGCGTTTCCCATTGCGTGGAAGCGTCTTTTTGACTATAATAAATTCATCCATAGAAAGCTTCCCGACTGCTTGCAGACAGGGGATGCACTCTATGAGATGAGTAAACAAACATATGTAAGTAGGACGATTAGCCCGGATTACGCATGCTTGTTATGGATTCAGAAGTTCGCAGAACGGAGAACCATATTATTATGATCTTTAGGAGCAGGGAGCATACAGATATGATCACGAGCAGCAACAATGCAAAAGTAAAACAGGTCGTGCAGTGGCAGACGAAGGCGAAGGAACGGCGTAAGGATCACGTATTTTTGGCGGAGGGTGTCAGAATGTGTGAGGAAGCGCCGGTAAAAAGCGTAAGAGAGGTCTATCTCACAGAAGAATTGGAGCAGAAGCTTCGGCAGAATGCCCAAAACGGCGATACTGCATTCTGGGATAAGCTTCAGCAGACCGGCTATGAGACCGTATCCCCGGAGGTATTTGCAAAAATGGCAGATACCCAGACTCCCCAGGGGATCCTTACAGTGTTGGAGCAGCCTTCCTATGACCTGGCACAGCTTCTGGAGCAGCCGGAGCCTTTATTTTTGATTTTGGAGAATTTACAGGATCCCGGGAACCTGGGAACCATGATCCGTACTGGGGAAGGAGCTGGAATAACAGGTGTTATCATGAACGGTCAGACCGTAGATATCTTCAATCCCAAGACCATTCGTGCCACCATGGGCTCCATATTCCGGGTACCGTTTGTCTATGTGCCGGAGTTATCCACGGTGCTTACGCAGATGCATGAAAAAGGGATCCATACATATGCAGCCCACCTGAAGGGTAAGGAATATTACGATAGCTTTTCCTTCCGGGAGCCCACCGCATTCCTCATTGGCAATGAAGGAAACGGGCTGACAAAAGAGATCTCCGACCAGTCCGGGCAGTACCTCAAAATCCCCATGGAGGGTAAGGTGGAATCTCTGAATGCCTCGATCGCTGCGGCACTTCTGATGTATGAGGCGCACAGACAGCGAAAACTATAGGCATAGTAGCGGTTCGGGGCTATATGATATTTAGGTAGGAAAACAGAACAGGAGGACAATGTATTATGAAGATTGGATTTATCGGATTGGGAAATATGGCAACGGCAATGATCGGCGGCATGCTGCAGAAAGGCATTGCAAAGCCGGAGGACATCATCGGTTCCTCTAAGACAGAAGCAACCGTAGAAAAAGTCAGATCAAAATTTAATATTAACACATCGACCGATAACAAAACAGCAGCCGCGCAGGCAGACGTCCTGTTCCTGGCCGTAAAGCCCATCTTTTTCCCGGAAGTGATCGCTGAGATTAAGGATACTGTGAAGGCAGATACCCTGATCGTCAGCATCGCAGCAGGCAGGAATCTACAGTATCTGAAAGATGCATTTGGCAGACCGGAGCTTAAGCTGATCCGTTGCATGCCTAATACGCCGGCCCTGGTACTGGAGGGCTGCACCGGTGTCTGCGCCGGGGAGAATGTCACAGAAGAAGACTTAGAGCAGGTGCTTTTCCTGCTTCGTTCCTTCGGCATCGCCAGTGTCGTGCCCGAGAGACTGATGGATGTGGTCGTGGGAGTCAGCGGAAGCTCTCCCGCATATGTATTCATGTTCATTGAGGCTATGGCAGATGAGGCAGTGGCAGCCGGAATGCCCAGAAAACAGGCTTATGAATTCGCAGCACAGTCCGTACTCGGAAGCGCCAAAATGGTATTGGAGACCGGAAAACATCCCGGGGAGCTGAAGGATATGGTATGCTCTCCCGGAGGTACCACGATCCAGGCAGTCAAAGTGCTGGAGGAGAAGGGACTGCGCGCCGCTGTGATGGATGCCATGGACGCCTGCATCGAGAAGTCGAAATGTATGTAGTGACAGCTCGACCATGAACAGAGTCGAGAGAAAAAATCATGTTAACATGATTTTGTGAACGAATATGTTCATGAGTTGAGCGCCGGTTCATGAGCAAAGGTAGTCACGCAGTGACGAAAAGCGTGATAACGCGACTTTGCGAATGGCGCAAGCCGAGCTGTCATGGCTAAATAGCGCCCACCCCCCATAACTTGACAAAAATTTTGTCATCTGCTATGATATTCCGCGTAACAAATTTAACATTTTTGTAACAAACCGGTGAAAATATTAAGAAATACATCATATACTATTCACTGGTAGAGCCGCAGGTATACCACCCCGTCCGGGGAATTTTCCTGTGGGAAAGGCGTGTATCAAGATGACAAAAAGCAGAAGAATGCTGGTTGTATGTGCAGGACTGCTCTGTTCTATCTTCCTGAGCATGCAAATGAGCATGACCGCACAGGCAAGCAATACTAAAAACTATGTCAATGATCTGAACGGTGGTGTCGCATCAATCTTAGACCCCGGTTCCAAAAACAGTACCGAGGTCATCAATGCAACGGTGAAGGAATTAAATCTGACATTCCCCGCTGAGGAAGAGATCAGTTCCGGGCTGGTCATGGCAAACGTAAAAGATGCCGTGAATGTACGAAGCGATGCCAATGAGGATGCTTCCAAGGTCGGCAAGCTGTACAAAGACTGCGGAGGTACGATTTTAGAGCGCAGGGACGGTTGGACCAAGATCCAGTCCGGTACGCTGATCGGCTGGGCCAAAGACGAATATCTCCTGTTCGGGGATGATGCGAAGGCACTGGCCAATGATGTGGGCAGAATGATCGCACAGATCAACACGGAGACTCTTCGTGTGAGAACCGAGGCGGATCAGGATGCCGGAGTCCTGGGACTTCTTCCCAAGGGCGATATAGTGGATGTGGTAGATAACAGTAATCCCGAATGGGTCTGCATCGACTACGAAGGAGCAGACGGATATGTGTCTGCGGAGTATGTAACAGTGGATTTCCAGATCGACTCCGGTGAGACTTTAGAGGAGATCAAGGCAAGAGAAGCTGCAGAGCGTGAAGCAAAACGCCATGTGAACTACGGCGAATACACCACCGATGCGGATACCACGCAGCTGTTGGCAGCATTGATCCAGTGCGAGGCAGGATGCGAGAGCTACGAAGGACAGCTGGCAGTAGGTGCTGTCGTTATGAACCGTGTACGAAGCGGTGCTTACCCGAGTAGCATTCATGGTGTGATCTATGCGTCCGGACAGTTCACTCCGGCATTGAACGGTAAGGTAAATACCGTATACGAATCCGGCAAGATCAACGCAAGCTGCATCAAGGCAGCGGAAGAAGCCATCTCCGGCGTATCCAATGTGGGAGATCTGACACACTTCAGACGTAACAACGGCCGTGACGGAATCGTGATCGGTAATCATGTATTCTATTAAAATCACAAAACTGAAATCACAAAATTGCAAAAGAGGCGGTGTCCCAAAGGGGATGCCGTCTTTTTGACTACAAAGACATCTGCAGACAGCACAATAACCATAAGTATCGTGCGAAGGTAGCAGTTGCCACACACATACATTTGTAGTACACTGGATACAACTACAAAACCAAAGGAGTGATCACATGAGTGAAATGGTAACCTTGTGGCTTGTGGTATTGATCGTATCGATCGGTGTGGAGGTCGCCACTCTGGGACTGACGAGCATCTGGTTCGCCGGAGGCGCCGTTGTGGCAGTGATTGCCGCCGCATTGCAGGCACCGATCTGGTTGCAGATCCTGTTATTTTTTGCAGTGTCTCTGCTGCTGTTATTTTTCACCAGACCTGTCGCAGTCAGATATTTCAACAAAGACCGCGTAAGGACAAATGTGGAAAGTATGATCGGCAGACAGGCGATCGTGACCAGTGAGATCGACAATCTGCAGGGCATCGGACAGGTAACGGTGGGCGGCCAGGAGTGGAGCGCCAGAACCGAAAAAGACGGACTGAATCTACAGCCCGGAACGGTGGTAGACATCGTGGCAGTCAGTGGTGTCAAGCTGATCGTCAAGGTGGATCCGCAGATGACGAAGGTCATCGGGGAAGTACCGCAGTCACAGAATTAAGAATCGTGTAACACGGATACATGAGGGAAAAGCGCGTACAGAGGTACGCAGCGTACACGAATGTACGCAGAAGGAGGAAAAATGGTAGCATTAATCATTATTGTCGTTTTAGTATTATGGATCTGTGTATCCTGTATCAAGATCGTGCCTCAGGCACAGGCCTACGTGATCGAACGTCTGGGTGCTTATCAGGCCACCTGGAATGTAGGATTCAATCTGAAGATCCCGTTCATCGATAAGGTAGCCAGAAAAGTCAATTTAAAAGAGCAGGTAGCGGATTTCCCACCCCAGCCCGTAATCACCAAAGATAACGTAACCATGCGGATCGATACCGTAGTCTTTTACCAGATCACAGATCCCAAGCTGTTCACCTACGGTGTAGAGAATCCCATGATGGCTATTGAGAATCTGACCGCCACCACCCTGCGTAATATCATCGGTGACCTGGAACTGGACCAGACCCTGACTTCCCGTGAGACCATCAACACCAAGATGCGTGCGGCACTGGATATCGCCACCGATCCCTGGGGTATCAAGGTCAACCGTGTGGAGCTGAAGAACATCATCCCTCCCGCAGAGATCCAGAATGCCATGGAGAAGCAGATGAAGGCAGAGCGTGAGAGACGTGAAGCCGTTACCCGTGCAGAAGGTGAGAAGAAGGCTAAGATCCTGGAGGCAGAAGGTGCCAAGGAGTCCGCAATCCTTCGTGCAGAGGCAGATAAGCAGGCAGCCATCCTTCGTGCGGAAGCTGAGAAGGAGAAAATGATCCGTGAGGCAGAAGGTGAAGCCGAAGCCATCCTGAAGGTGCAGCAGGCAAATGCCGATGGTATCAAGATGCTAAGAGAAGCAGGCGCAGACGAAGCAGTCCTTAAGTTAAAGAGTCTGGAAGCTTTTGAAAAAGTGGCAGACGGTCAGGCTACCACGATCCTGCTTCCCGCAGAACTGCAGGGTATTGCCAGCGTAGCAGAGACCTTCAAGGCAGCAGTCGGCAAAAAAGCAGAATAAAAGTCATACCGAATAGAATCAGACAGATCAAAGAGGATCTCTTCCGGAATGCCGGTAGGGATCCTTTTTTGCTCTAAAGATCAGAAAACGTAGCATAAAGTGCATGCTGCGAGGGGTTGAAAAACGCCGGATAATGAAGTATATTGATTACATATAGCTAAAAATACAGAGGTCAGAAGCCTCGGAAAAGAGGAGTATTATGGATTTAAAGGGACGCGATTTTTTAAAGTTACTGGATTTTACACCGGAAGAGATCGAATATCTGCTGGATCTGGCAGCAGACCTGAAAGATAAAAAGAAAAAGGGAATCCCCGTAGATACTCTCCGAGGCAAAAATGTGGCTCTGATCTTCGAGAAGACCAGTACACGTACCAGATGTGCTTTTGAAGTGGCAGCGCATGATCTGGGAATGGGTACCACTTATCTGGATCCTACCGGATCCCAGATCGGTAAAAAAGAAAGCATCGCCGATACCGCCAGAGTACTGGCAGGTATGTTCGAAGGTATCGAATACCGTGGCTTTGGACAGGATATTGTAGAGGAACTGGCAAAATACTCCAAGGTTCCCGTATGGAACGGATTGACCAATGAGTTTCATCCCACCCAGATGCTGGCAGACCTTCTGACGATCCGTGAGCATTTCGGACACCTGAAGGGGATCCGCATGACCTACATGGGAGATGCCCGTTACAATATGGGTAACTCTCTGATGGTAGCCTGCGCGAAGATGGGTATGCATTTTACCGCATGTACCACTGCAAAATATTTCCCGGCAAAAGAACTGGTGGCAGAATGTGAAGCGATCGCCGCACAGACCGGTGGCAGCATCACCCTGACCGAGGATGTTAAGGCAGGAACCAAGGATGTGGATGTGATCTACACAGATGTCTGGGTATCCATGGGTGAGCCCGACGAAGTATGGACCGAGCGTATTAAGGAGCTGTCTCCTTATCAGGTGAACAAAGCAGTCATGGACAATGCCGGCAAGCAGGCAATCTTCATGCACTGTCTCCCCGCGTTCCATGATCTCAAGACTAAGATCGGCGCCCAGATGGGTGAGAGATTCGGTATCACCGAGATGGAAGTAACAGACGAAGTATTTGAATCCAGTCAGTCTCTGGTATTTGAAGAGGCTGAGAACCGTATGCATACAATCAAGGCAGTGATGGCGGCAACTTTATGAGTATGAAAGCAAAGATATTAGAACTCCTTCGGGAAAAAAAGGAGCAGGTGGCAGCAGGAGCACCGGAGTCCGGGGTGTATGTCTCCGGACAGGAGCTCTGTGAGCAGTTCGGCGTATCGAGAACTGCGGTATGGAAAGCCATCGGACAACTGAAAAAGGAAGGTTATGTCATTGAAGCGGTACAGAACCGCGGCTATCGGCTGGTGGAACAGGCACAGGAAGTCTATAACCAGGCGGATATTCAGAGCAGACTGAAGACGAAATGGGTGGGACATCCGTTACTGTTTTTTGACAGTATTGATTCCACCAACATCCGGGCGAAGCAGGAAGCGGAACAGGGCGCGGAGAGCGGATTGTTAGTCATAGCGGATCAGCAGACCGCCGGGCGTGGCAGAAGAGGTCGCGGCTGGGAGAGTCCTGCGGCGACGAATATCTACTACACATTAATGTTAAAGCCGGATTTCAATGCGGACTGCGCGCCGATGTTAACGTTAGTCATGGCACTGGCGGTGGCAAAGGGCATCCGGCAGACACTTGGCCGTGACAGCAGGGAGGCAGCTGCGAAGGTCGGTATCAAATGGCCCAATGATATCGTCGTGGATGGAAAAAAGGTCTGCGGCATCCTCACAGAGATGAGCATGGAGCAGGGTTATATCCATCACATCGTCATCGGTGTGGGCATCAATGTGCGCAGGCAGGAATTCTCGGAGGAGATCAGGGAGCGGGCAGCAGCCATTGATGAACAGTGTGGATTTTGTATTTCCCGCAGCCAGCTGATCGCGGATATCATGGAAGCTTTTGAGGAGGATTACGAAATCTTCTTACAGACCCATGACCTGAAGGGACTGCGGAAAGCCTATGAGAAGCTCCTGGTGAACCGGGACAGAGAGGTCTGTGTACTGGATCCCAAGGGAGAATACCGTGGCATTGCCAGAGGTATCAACGATCAGGGAGAGCTTATCGTAGAGAGACAGGACGGCACAGTAGAGGAAGTCTATGCCGGTGAGGTATCCGTCCGCGGAATCTATGGCTACGTGTAGTGCCTGAGGGAGCAAAGCAAGAAGCCCTGACCGGTTCAGAAACAGATTGAGAATAAAAAACAGGATAGAGAATTATGGACGAGAACAAAGTTGTACTCTGTGGCGCCAACGCCTATGAGAAAAAATATTATTTTAACGAAGAACAATTCAAGATGATCCCGGACTCCATCAAGCAGGAGCTGCATGTGATCTGTGTGCTGTTCACAGAGGAAGTGGGTGGCGTGTTCACCATTGCTTTTGAAGAGGACGGCAACGTAGTCATGGAGACCAACGCGGATGATGATGACATCTATTACGATGAGATCTCTTCCGGACTTTTGATTGCTGAGATCCGCCGCAGCAGACAGGAACTTTTTGAATCCTTAAGTCTGTACTACCGTGTATTTATCAAAAAAGAGGATGTCTCGGCACTGTTGGATGAGGAGGACGGCGAATGATATTTGTCATAGATGTGGGCAATACCAATATGACCATGGGTGTCTTTTGTGGAGAAAAACTGGCAGCTACTTTCAGGATCATGACCAAGACTCCCAGAACTTCCGATGAATACGGGATCATGATCACACAGCTGTTGAAAAATAACGGAATTGAGATCTCGGATATCGAGGGAGCCATCATCGCCAGCGTCGTGCCGGATGTGATGCATTCCCTGATCAGCTCTATCATCCGTTATCTGCATACGAAGCCTCTCATCGTAGGCCCCGGAGTCAAAAGCGGTATTAAGGTGGCTACGGAGGATCCCAGAGGTATCGGCGCGGACCGTATCGTCGATGCGGTGGCAGCATATGTGAAATACGGCGGACCGGTGCTGGTACTGGATTTCGGTACTGCCACCACTTATGACCTGATCACGGAGGATGGAAGATTTACCGCAGGTATCACTGCTCCCGGCATCCGCATCAGCTCCGAAGCCTTATGGAAAGAGACGGCGAAGCTGCCAAATATCGAGATACGCAAGCCGAAGACCATTCTGGCGCAGGAGACCATTACCAGCATGCAGGCCGGCCTGATGTATGGTCAGATCGGACAGACGGAATATATCGTCCGTAAGGTAAAGGAAGAGAGCGGTCTTGCCAATCTGAAGGTGGTAGCCACCGGAGGATTGGGGCGTGCCATCGCAGACGAGACCGACAGCATTGATATCTATGACAGCTCTCTGACGCTGGATGGACTGCGGATCATCTACGACAAGAACCGGAAGTAGTATCCGCAAACAAGATCCGCAAATAGGATACGTAAAAGAATCTATAAATAAAATATAGGATACCGGATCACGGAGAAATTATGAAGAAATTACAGATTGGCAATGTGACCCTGGATAATCCCATCATCCTGGCACCCATGGCAGGCGTATCCGACCTGCCATTTCGTCTGCTCTGCAGAGAAATGGGAGCAGCACTGGTGTGCATGGAGATGGTGAGTGCCAAGGCAATCTATTATAACAATAAAAATACCGACAGCCTTATGGAAATCCATCCCGACGAGGTGCCTGCTTCCTTGCAGCTGTTCGGCTCTGATCCGCAGATTCTTGCGGAGATGGCAAAACGCATCGAGGAGCGCCCTTTTTCCATTCTGGATCTGAACATGGGATGCCCGGTACCGAAGGTAGTGAATAACGGCGAGGGCTCCGCACTGATGAAGGATCCGAAGCTGGTGGAGCAGATCCTGACGGCGTTAGTCAAAGCCATCGACAAGCCGGTGACCGTGAAGATCCGGAAAGGTTTTGATGATGACCATGTCAATGCCGTGGAGATCGCGAAGATCGCGGAAGCCTGTGGTGTGGCAGCGGTGGCGGTGCACGGACGGACGAGAGCCCAGTACTACAGCGGACAGGCAGACTGGGATATCATCGCACAGGTGAAGGATGCAGTGAAGATTCCAGTGATCGGCAACGGGGATGTGGACAGCCCGGAAAAAGCAAAATCCATTCTGGAACAGACCGGCTGCGATGGTGTCATGATCGGCCGGGCGGCAGAAGGAAATCCCTGGATTTTCCGGGAGGTGGTATCCTATCTGGAAAACGGCACGATCCCGGCAAGACCCACGAACCGGGAGAAGCGGGAAATAATCCTGCGCCATGCGGCATTGCAGCTGGAATACAAGGGAGAATACACCGGTGTCCGGGAGATGCGCAAGCACCTGTCCTGGTATACGGTGGGAATGCCCCATTCCGCTCATTTCCGCCAGACCATCAATACCATGGAGAAAATGGACGAACTGATCCGGGGAGTGCAGGAAATCTTCCCGGACGAAGTGTAGTGCGGATTTTGGATACAGCAATGCATTATGAGGCAGACCTTGCATGATATGATGTTGTGCGCGGTGTGGTGCATATAATTGGGATGACTGCATACAATGAAGCATGGACACTATTTTGTATCTCTATCCGGCGCGACGGACAGCGATGTGCGGGACACCGCCGGAGGAAAAAGCGGAACTGCGCCGGGGAAAACTGAAGAAATTTTTGCCCTTCCTGTGGAAAAAGGGAGAAGACCGGCGCCCTGTGGTGACTGTGAGCCGGACGGAATATTTTTTTCCGGACTATCATCTGGTCAGAGTGTCGGTAGCCAGAACGGAAGGCATGGATAAAGAACAGGCGGAGCTGGCACTCACGGAGCTAAAGCTCACGGAGCTAAAGCTCCGGGAACAATTACAGGAACTGACAGAGGATCCGGATCACACCTATGTGGTGTGCCGTGAGCCTCTTTCTTTTTATTTCGGAAGGGAATTCCGGGATTATCTGCAACAGGAGTGGATCGAACATCTGCTGCGCTACGGGGAGAGAGCGGGCGGCTATCCGGCGTGGCCGGATCTGGTCCTGCTGGGGAGAAATCCGTATCTGCCTTATGTCGTGCTCCGCTATGCTGCCAGATTGCAGAGCATGAAATGGTATCTTACGGAAAGAGAATACCGGGAGGAGGAAGAGTGGCTGACCGGGGAACTGGAGGATGAGTACGGTCTGATCCCGGAGATCCGGCTGCTTGCGGAAAATGCGGACTACGGACGAGTACGGCTGCAGGGGACGAAACCCTGCGTGGTACTGGATTTTTGCGACAATGAAAAGGTCTACGGCGGCGGACTGGCAGCAGGCAGTATCTGGCTGGATTTTCCGGCATCGGAGGACAAGGAGCACCGGGCCCTGGTACAATGTCCGCAGATCCGTTATTTTTCCATGAAAAAAGAGTGGAAAGACCCGCGAAAAGCCTTGGAATATCTTGACACCATCAGCAAAAATGGGTATAATAACTCGGTTGATTAGGCTAGTATAGTTGCCGGGAGTGTCGGCAGTACAAAATATAGAAAACAGGAAGGTGCGGTATCATGCAGGAAAAGAAAAACATTTTGACCTACGAAGGCCTCAGAAAATATGAGGAAGAGTTACACGATCTGAAGGTGGTAAAGCGTCAGGAAGTAGCCCAGAAGATCAAGGAAGCAAGAGAGCAGGGAGACCTGTCCGAGAATGCTGAGTACGATGCAGCGAAGGATGAGCAGAGAGACATCGAAGCCCGTATCGAAGAACTGGAGAAGATCCTGAAGAACGCAGAAGTCGTAGTCGAGGATGAAGTAGATCTGGATAAGATCAACATCGGCTGCCAGGTCAAGATCCTGGATATTGAATACAGCGAAGAGCTGGATTACAAGATCGTAGGTTCCACCGAGGCGAACAGCTTAAAGGGCAAGATCTCCAACGAGAGCCCCGTAGGTAAGGCACTGATCGGCCATAAGGTCGGTGATACCGTTGAAGTAGAGACACCCGCAGGTGTATTCTCATATAAGATTCTGGAGATCCAGAGAAGTAACGTTGAGTAAGTAAGACAGAGTAAGGAGTGGAAAAAAGTGGCAGATACACAGAACACAAATGTACAGGAGCAGGATATTCATCAGCTGCTTAAGGTAAAGCGCGAGAAGCTGGCTAACCTGCAGCAGGCAGGCAAGGATCCTTTTCAGATCACCAAATATGATGTGACCCATCACAGCACCGATATCAAGAACAATTTCGAGGAACTGGAAGGCAAGACCGTCCGCATCGCCGGACGTGTGATGTCCAAACGTGTCATGGGTAAGGCATCCTTCTGTAATGTACAGGATCTGCCCGGCAATATCCAGGTATATGTGGCTAGAGACAGCATCGGTGAAGAGTCCTATGCGGATTTCAAGAAGTACGATGTGGGCGATATCGTAGGTATCGAAGGTGAAGTCTTCAAGACCAAGACCGGCGAGACCTCCATACATGCGGCAAAGGTAACACTGCTGTCCAAGAGCTTACAGATCCTGCCTGAGAAGTTCCACGGCCTGACCAATACCGATATCCGTTATCGTCAGCGTTATACCGACCTGATCATGAATCAGGACGTTAAGGATACTTTCGTAAAGCGTTCTAAGATCATCAGCGCCATCCGCCGTTATCTGGACGGCCAGGGCTTCCTGGAGGTAGAGACCCCCATGCTGGTATCCAATGCCGGCGGTGCGGCAGCAAGACCTTTCGAGACCCACTACAATGCACTGGATGAGGACGTGAAGCTGCGTATCTCCCTGGAGCTGTACCTGAAGAGACTGATCGTCGGCGGCATGGAGCGTGTCTTCGAGATCGGCCGTGTATTCCGTAACGAAGGTCTGGACACCAGACACAATCCGGAATTCACACTGATGGAGCTGTACCAGGCATACACCGACTATTACGGAATGATGGATCTGACTGAGAACATGTTCCGCTATGTGGCACAGGAAGTATGCGGTACCACCGTGATCCCTTATGCAGAAGAGACCATCGACCTGGGCAAGCCTTTTGAGAGACTGACCATGGTAGATGCTGTCAAGAAATACGCGGGCGTTGACTTCGACCAGATTCCCGATACCGCTGCGGCGAAGAAGCTGGCAGACGAGAAGGGTGTACACTACGAAGAGCGTCATGCCAAGGGCGATATCCTGAACCTGTTCTTCGAGGAGTTCGTAGAAGAGCATCTGATCCAGCCCGTATTCATCATGGATCATCCGGTAGAGATCTCTCCTCTGACCAAGAGAAAGCCGGACAAGCCTGATTATGTAGAGCGTTTCGAGCTGTTCATCTACGGACGTGAAATGTGTAATGCTTATTCCGAATTAAATGACCCCATCGACCAGAGAGAGCGTTTCAAGGCGCAGGAAGCTGCACTGGCAGCAGGCGATGAGGAAGCCAATACGACCGATGAAGATTTCATGAACGCACTGGAGATCGGCATGCCTCCTACCGGCGGTATCGGTTACGGTATCGACCGTCTGGTAATGTTGCTGACCAACTCTCCTGCAATCCGTGATGTTCTGCTGTTCCCGACAATGAAGAGCTTAGACAGTAGCGCTTCCAAGAAAGCTGACGGCAAGGCAGAAGGTGCTCAGACCGCCGGTGATAACAACGGATTCTTCACTCCGAACAGCAAGATCGATTTCTCCAACGTGAAGATTGAGCCCCTGTTCGAGGAAGCCGTAGACTTCGAGACTTTCAGCAAGTCCGATTTCAGAGCTGTTAAGGTAAAAGAGTGCGTGGCAGTACCTAAGTCCAAGAAGCTGTTACAGTTCACTCTGGATGACGGCACCGGCACCGACCGCACCATCCTCTCCGGTATCCACGCTTACTATGAGCCGGAAGAACTGGTTGGAAAGACACTGATCGCCATCACCAACCTGCCTCCCAGAGCCATGATGGGCATTGAGTCCTGTGGTATGCTGCTGTCCGCAGTATGCGAGGAGAACGGCGAAGAGAAGCTGAACCTGCTCATGGTGGACAACCATATTCCGGCAGGCGCGAAGCTGTACTAAAAACGTGATGTACCTTATTGGTGGAAATTTGTAAAATTAAAAAAATATGACATAGAAGCCCCATTGGATAGAGAAATCTGTCTGATGGGGCTTAATTACATATAGAACAAAGATTTTAATAATAAAGGAGAATTTGAGGATGCAGAATTATGATGGTCAATTTCAACTAAATGGACAGGAATATTTTTATAGAGCAAGGATTTAATGACAATGGATGAACTGGCGGTCATGGACGGCTCGAAGTGTATCGTGGCAGGTCCGCGCGAGCATATGCTCAGGAATAAATAAAAACAAGTTGATATTTTCCAAAATCGTGAGTATAATATAAGTACCAAGAGAGGAATCTCTTCCTGGAAACAGGACACGAAGCATAAGGTGTTTGCTTCCGTTGCACTGGCAACGTTAAAACTTTGCAATTACTCTTTAGCATAGAGGATAATCAAGCCGAGTAGGTGAGAGGCCTATGATTTGGTGGCAAAGCACCATAACGAAACCAGTTTTTAAGAAATTGTAGAGAAACCTTTGATACAATACAAAGGTTTCTCTTTTACGTTAAGGAGAATTATGAAGTGTAGAGTACAAAATATAAGAATATTGACTCCGGAAGAATTATTAACTATATTGTGCAAAAGTGCAATATTATATTCAGAATATGCTGATACCACTTTATTATTCATATTTAGGGAGAAAAAGTCGGATGTATATGATTATTATGAAGTTAGATTTGGTAAGAATAATTTTATGCACTTAGCAGGAATAAAAAGTGAAACATTGAGTGCAAATGAATTTTATGAGGCCTGTATAGAGAGAACAATTACTAGAGAAGATTGTAATCCACGAAGAGACGCGAATACAATGTATTCAAAAGTGGCTATTATGGAGCAGATGCTGGACTTACGAAATAGTAAGTGCTATAAAATCGGTAAAAAGAATCTGGTAACGAGGGATAATGATTTTGAAATGTCTACAGGCAATATGAATGGAGTAATGGGTTATGATTCGAGAATAAGGATAAAGGGAACAAATAAGGTGGATAGCACAAAATCGCCCATCCCTACTACGTTATTAAATAATTCCATTACAGATTATTGCGCAAGACCACAGAAAATCATGTTTATTTTGCAGAAGTCTGATGGAGAAAGTACATATAACAAATTATTTTATGAAATAAAGAGGGATTTGTTTCAAGCTGAGAAAGAGTTTTTCACAGATGAGTTGAAAGCTTTAATTTCAATATAGATGAACCTTGCAGAGTGCATCATCTTCATGGTGGTGCATTTTTTATTGCCTAAAAAGTCCATTCCCAGATTTTAATCTTTTCAATCAGGAGTTGTCAATTCTAGGAAGAAACGAGTTGAGAATATTCAGGGACTATCTTTCCGGAGAGAAGGACATCGCAGAGATAGCAGATGAGGAAGGGATTCAGTATGAGTCCGTAGCACAGAAGGTAAGACGTGCAAAGGTTAAGATTAAGGTTCAGATGGTTGGTTTTTTGGAAGGAATAATACAAGCTATAAGGGGCTTTGGGTTGTGAGTTTTACATTGAAAGAATTATAGGAGACAGTTGCTACAGTAATATAAATTTTAAGGAGCAAATTTGAATTGGATCATTTGATAGCTAGGTTGATTGCACTATGATGCGTCGAAGTCTGGCCCTGCCCACTTATGTTTGCGTGTCCGAGCTGGTTTAAGGTACCACCCGCTATCCTGACGCCTGCGGTGAAATTGCAAAGATGATTGAAGAAGACATGAAAGCGAGGATGAGAAAATGAAGCAATATGTAAATAATAGAATCACATTGACAAAATGGAAAGAATGTCACATAATTAACTTTAAAGTAAATTACTTTTGAGTAACAATGGAGGAGCTCGATGCAGGAAGCATTCATAGGTAGAGAAAAAGAGCTTGCAGACTTAGAGGAATTATATCTGCAAGAGAGATTTCAACTATTCGTACTGTATGGTCGAAGGCGTGTAGGAAAGACGACTCTTCTGAATGAATTTTGTAAGGATAAGGATGCAATTTTCTATTCGGCGGAGCAGAGCAATAATAAGTTAAATCTTGAAAAATTCTCATCGCTTGTATTTCAGTTTTATGAGGAAAACAACCTGGAACCATTTTCGTCGTGGAGTAATGCGCTGTCTTACATTGATGAAAGGCAGGGTAACAAAAAACTGGTACTGGTTATCGATGAGTTTCCTTACCTTGTGAAGAAAAACAGGGCATTATTGTCAGAATTTCAACATCTGATTGACCATAAGCTGACAAGCGGAAAGATGTTTTTAATACTAAGCGGAAGCTATATGGGATTTATGGAAAAAGAAGTACTTGGTTCTAAAAGTCCTCTTTTTGGAAGAAGAACTGCGCAGCTTCATATGAAGCCATTTACTTATCAGACAAGCGCTAAGTTTATGACAGGTTTTTCTGATGAAGAAAAGCTTATGCTGTATGGTGCATATGGTGGAACACCATTATATTTGCAGCAAATAAATGAGAAGGAAAGTTTCGAGGAAAATATTAAGAGAACCTATCTGAAAGTAACTTCTTATCTTTATGAAGAGGCATTGTTACTATTGCGTCAGGAAGTGCAGGAACCGGGGGTATACAGTGCGATAATAGAAGCGATTGCAAGCGGATATACCAAAGCAAACGAGATTTCCACAAAAATCGGCGAGGACTCAGCCAAGTGCCTGAAATATATTAAAACATTGTGCGAACTTGGAATCCTTCATAAAGAAACACCATTTGGAGAAAAGGAATCATCCCGAAAAACGATTTATGGCATCTCGGACTTTATGTTCCGATTCTGGTACCGATATGTATTTGCCAACAGAACATTGATTGAAACCGGAGCACAGCAGGTAGTATGGGAAAAACGAATTAAGCCGGATTATTGCAGTTATATGGGTCTGGTTTTTGAAAAAGTCTGCATGGATTATCTGAATTCGAAGAATGCGAGAGGAGAACTGCCGATATTATATACCTCTATTGGAAGATGGTGGGGAACCAATGCTGCAACGCACGGTCAGGAGAAAATTGATTTAATTGCAAATGACGGGAAGGATTATCTTTTCGGAGAGTGTAAGTGGCGCAATGAGAAGTTGGATATTTCTGTATTAAAGGATTTGAAAGCAAAAGCGGATGTGTTCCGTATAAACAGAAAGAATTCTTACTATGTACTTTTCTCAAAATCCGGATTCACAGAGGCTGTCTTGAATGAAGTGAAATCTGATGACAGTATTTTGTTAGTGGATTTGGCAGAGCTTATGACTTCCTGTTAAGCTCTGAATATTAAACGACAGAATCGCGAAATAGAAAAGTATCGTGGTCCTTTGGAGACGAAAAGGTGCGATGCATAGTAGAAAAGAAGGGAAAATAACGGTATGGGAATGACTTTATCTATGGAGGAAAA
>ERZ1034998.1057-NODE-1057-length-16542-cov-5.069509_pt1 | contig 16542 bp, 13 predicted proteins | sample MGYA00520621_ERZ1034998 | MGnify/ENA primary metagenome ERZ1034998 (study PRJEB33766, sample SAMN09781748) | gut metagenome | biome: gut microbiome | host: Homo sapiens | place: Madagascar | study: EMG produced TPA metagenomics assembly of the PRJNA485056 data...
ATGACCGATACCATGGGACGTATGCACTCTGACGCACAGTTCGCTGGATCATCTTCCGTACCGGCGCATGTAGAGATGATGGGACTTATCGGAATGGGTAACAACCCAATGGTAGGTGCTACCGTTGCAGTTGCCGTACTTGTTGAGGAAGCTCACAAGGCTGGCAAGTTCTAAATCAAAAATAACGTAAAACAGTCAGCTTCAGGGCAGATCAAATTCGATGGAAATCGATTTGGTATGCCCTGATTTTTTTTTGCGTTGTCCATCACAACGTAAACGTTTTCGTAGAAAAAAGTCTGAAAAATAACAAAAAAATTCGAAAAAAACCGAAAATAATGTGCAAATGTATGGACAAAACCCATTGCCTAGCCTCCCCTTTTGTTATATAATAACAAATAATAAGGGAGAGAGTTTGCTTATGAAAACGAACTGGAAGAGAATTTTAATATGGGCGGTGCTATTTGTACTGATCATTTTATCCATATTGCAATGCAACCGGCAGATACGGAGCAACCATGAGAATCAGCTTGTCGAGAATCTCCGTATCGTGACGAATCAGAGCGTTAAGACGGTTGAGACGGAGATGCATACACAGGAGACGCTTCTGTCCGCTATGGCTGTAGCCGCACAGGCTACCTTTGAAAAGGGGGCGACGGTTGAGGAGGTTGTGTCCATACTGGCTTCGCTTAATCAGGCAACAGAGTTCAAGCGGGCAGGGTTTGCAGACCGGTATGGCCATGCAGCAACAACAGACGGCTTTTTCGGAGATATAGGAGCGACTCCGTTCTTCCGCAAGAGCGTAAAGGGAGAGTTTGTCTTTACCAACACTTTGATTGACACGATGGGGGATCCGGAACCAATCAATGTGTTAAGTGCACCGGTGTATGATAAGAATGAAAATATCGTTGGAGTCGTGTATGCGACATACCGTACCGAGGAATTCCAGAGACTCTTTGATGTAAGCAGCTTTGAAACAATGGGAAGCAACTGTATCGTAGATGAGGACAGCACCGTGATTACAGAGACGGAGAATCTGCCGTTTGATTCCAGCGAGGAAAGCCTGTTTTCCTTTTTGGAGAGCCTCGGACCGGATGCGTCACAGATCATGGGAAATTACTATGAGAACGGTGCAGATGAGCAGCAGCGGTATTTCAGGGTGGATGGAAAGGACGCCGGGGACTACTATCTATACTATCAGACGATTGATATGGGGCAGGTGCGCAATCAATGGTATGTTGTCACAATCGTATCTGCGGAGACCTTAAGCCGGGAAGTATCTAAGACGATGTTTGCCATCAGCGCCATGCTGTTTGAGATCCTTGCACTGGTTATCCTGAGCTTTATACTGTTTGTATACGGAGTGGCCGGAATGGAACGGGAACAGCGCAGGGAGCTGGAAAAGATTGCTTACACAGACACGCTGACCGGCGGCAGGAACTATGCATATTTTAAGGAGAAGGTCTCCAGGGACGACCGGGTCGGCTATCTGGTATCAATGGACATCCACTCCTTTAAGATGATCAACTCCATCTGCGGCAATGAGAAGGGCGATGAGGTGATCTGCCAGATCTATCAGTGGATCTGCGAGACGGTCGCACCGGAGGATCTGGTCGCACACGTTAATGCGGATCGTTTTGTAATGTTCTTTCCAAGACTGGACAAGGATATGGTCATCGACAAGCTTGTGCAGATCAACCACAGGATCATCCACGAGATGAAGCAAGCGGATGTACCACAGCTATCGGCATATTACGGAATCACACGCTTCGAGAGAGGTGACACCGTGGAAAAGGCATTTTCGGATGCCAACTTTGCAAGAGACAGCATCCATGAGAAAAAAGATGTGTGCTATTCCTTCTTCGACCGCTGTGCAACCCAGCATATCCTGGAGGAGAAGAAGATGGAGGATGCCTTTGACGAGGCAATCGCAAAGCACGAATTTGAAGTGTGGTATCAGCCGAAGATCTCACCGGATTCCGGAAACATCGTCGGCGCGGAGGCACTGATACGGTGGAGAAAGGCGGACGGTTCGCTTGTGCCCCCGAACAAATTTATTCCATTATTTGAGTCAAACGGAATGATCCGCATCTTAGATGAATATGTATTTCGTGAGGTGTGCAGGGAGCAGCACAGGCTGAAGGAAAAGGGCTGCCCGCTGTTTCCAATCTCTGTCAATCTGTCGAGAGCGAGCCTGTATTCCATGAATCTGGTGGAACGTTACAAGGAGATTGCGGATCAGGTCGGTGTGGCACCGGGCATGGTTCCGATCGAGATCACCGAGAGCGCAACGGTCGACAACGGACCAATCCAGATTCTGACGGAAAACTTCCACAAGGCGGGCTTCCCGCTTCACATGGACGATTTCGGCACCGGATATTCTTCTCTGTCGTCACTCAACAGCCTGCATTTTGATACCTTAAAGCTGGATAAGAGTCTGATCGATTACATCGGCAATTCCGGCGGCGACCAGTTGATCCGGCACGCGATCGCCCTGGCGAAGGATCTCGGCATGCATGTGACCGCAGAGGGTGTGGAGGACGAAAAACAGGTAGCGTTCTTACGACGGCTCAAGTGTGACAGCATTCAGGGCTTTTTCTATTCCAGACCGCTTTCGGAGCAGGAATTTGAAAAGCGCTTTGTGTTTGGCGAAGCAACAGCGCCTGACCGGAAATAGAACAAAAATAACCTCAAGGGTGCTGGATATAGGGAAAAATGACTAGATAAATAGCCTTTACATCACAGGCTAAATCACTTAAAATATTTATTTAGGTAAGTGAAACAGGAGACAGGAAATGGCACTGCGGAATCAGAAAAAACGAATTGGGGACATGCTGATCGATGAGCATGTGATCACTGAGGAACAGCTTTTACAGGCGCTTCCGGTTGCAAAGGAAAAAAAGAAAAAAATTGGTGAAACCTTGATCGAGATGGGCTTTACCACCGAGACCGAGATTGCAAAAGCACTTTCGGTACAGCTTGGAATCCCACGTATTGACCTGTCGGCAATCACGATCCCGGAGGATGTGCTTGGACTGGTAAGTGAGTCGGTTCTCCGCAAGCATATTATGGTTCCGTATGCATATGATGATGTGAACCCGAATATCATTCATGTAGCGATGTCTGATCCGATGGATCTTCTGGCACTGGATGATATTTCCATCATCACCAACCTGCAGCCGGAGCCGGCGGTTGCCACGGCGCATGATATTCTGATCGCGCTCGACAAGTATTATGGCGATTCCGAAGCACAGAAGATGGCGGAGGTGTACGCGGCAGAGCGCAAGGAGCTTCTGAACAGGAATCAGGAGGATGAAGCCTACAATCAGGACGTCAACAATTCCCCGGTCGTTCTTCTGGTCAACTCCATGATCGAGCAGGCAGCCCGCCAGAGAGCGTCCGATATCCATATCGAGGCGCTGGAAAATATCGTGCGTGTCCGTTTCCGAATCGACGGCGCGCTCTATGAGAAGTTCAAATATGACATCCACCTCCTTCCGGCAATCATCGCGCGACTCAAGATCATCGGCGGAATGGACATTTCCGAGAAGCGTAAGCCACAGGACGGACGTATCACGATGGTGATCGACCGCGTGGAATACGATATCCGTGTATCTATACTTCCAACGGTATTCGGTGAGAAATGCGTAATGCGTCTTGCACAGAAAAAGGCGCTGACGCGCAATAAGAAGGATCTGGGACTGGCGGAGGACGATCTTCGGGCATTTGACAATATCCTTAAGAACCCGAACGGAATCCTGCTTGTAACGGGACCGACGGGTAGCGGTAAGTCAACCACACTTTACACCGCGCTGTCCGAGCTGAACAACGAGGATGTCAACATCATCACCGTAGAAGATCCGGTAGAGGCGAACATCGATGGAATCAATCAGGTACAGGTCAACCCGAAGGCGGAGCTGACGTTTGCGAGTGCGCTTAGGTCCATTCTGCGACAGGATCCGGACATTATCATGATCGGTGAGATCCGAGACGGCGAGACTGCACAGATCGCGGTACAGGCATCCATCACGGGACACCTTGTTGTAAGTACCTTACATACCAACAGTGCGGCGGCAACGATCAGCCGTCTGGAGGACATGGGAATCGAGAGCTATCTGCTGGCAGATTCACTGGTCGGCATTATCGCACAGCGACTGGTGCGGAGGCTCTGCCCGAACTGCAAGAAGGAACATTATGCAACTGAAGAAGAAAAAAAGGTTATGAATATCGACGAAAATGGCGATATATTGATTTATGAGGCAGCCGGCTGCGAGAAGTGTGACAACACCGGATATACCGGACGAATCGGTATCTATGAGATCCTGACCGTCACGCAGAATATCAAGAAGCTGATAAGCAGACGGGCGACCGCGGATGAGGTCGCACGCGCAGCACAGACCGAGGGCATGCACACGCTCCGGCAGAGTGCAACGAAGCTGGTACTTGAGGGAACAACCTCCTACAAGGAGATGCTCCGCACAACCTTTGAAAACTAATCATACATTTGGAGAGAACAGTTATGACAATAGAAGACGCACTGACACTGGCAAAACAAAAGGACGCATCCGATATCCATATCTCACCGGGAAATCCGCTGATGCTGCGCATCGACGGAGAACTGATCCCGCAGAGTGAGTTCATCCTAAAGCCGACGGAGATCAACGGGATCTTACGCCCGGTCATGACAGATGAACAGTTTGCACAGCTTGAGGAGATCGGAGAACTGGATTTCGCGTTCTCTGTTCAGGGATTTTCCCGTATCCGTGCCAATGTGTTCCGGCAGAGAGGAACCTACGCGGCTGCGCTGCGTATCTTATCCTACGAGGTGCCACAGCCGGAGACACTCGGAATCCCGAAGTCGGTCGTAGATCTTACCCTAAAGCGCCGCGGGCTTGTCCTTGTGACGGGAGCTACCGGCAGCGGTAAGTCAACAACACTGGCAAGCCTGATCGAGATCATCGCCAACCGTGACCGGAAAAATATCATCACGCTGGAGGATCCTATCGAGTATCTGCATTCCAATAAGAAAGCAATCGTAAGCCAGCGAGAGATCGGCTGCGACACCGGAAGCTATGCGAGCGCACTCCGCGCGGCTCTGCGGCAGGATCCGGATGTGATACTGGTAGGAGAGATGCGGGACCTTGAGACAATCTCCACGGCGATTACTGCCGCCGAGACCGGACACCTCGTATTCTCAACACTGCATACCAACAGTGCGGCAGATGCCATCGACCGTATGATCGATGTATTCCCGCCACACCAGCAGCAGCAGATCCGCATCCAGCTTGCGGGCGTGCTTGAGGGCGTGATTGCCCAGCAGCTTATGCCAAGAAGTGATACGAGCGGACGAGTGGCAGCGTTTGAAGTACTGCTTGCCAACTCCGCAGTGCGCAACCTGATCCGTGAGGGCAAGTCCTTCCAGCTCCCGTCGATCATCCAGACCAGCAAGAAGGAAGGCATGCAGACGATGGACGATGCGATCACGAATATTTTCTATCGCAGTCAGATCTCCGCACTGACTGCCATCACCTACGCGCACGACTCGGAATCCATGCAGAGCAAGCTACAGATCATATAAGGAGGGTTTTACCCGTTGGCAGAGTTTAATTATCTGGTCGTCGACAAGACCGGAAAAGAGAAAAAAGGAAACATGCAGGCGGAGACAGTAGATGAGGTCAGAGCCAAGCTCAAGAACGAGGGCTTTACCGTTGTCAATGTCACGAAGGCATCCGCGCTTACCAAGGAGATCAATATCACGATCGGCAAAGCGGTAAAGCCGCGGGATCTGTCCGTGTTCTGCCGTCAGTTTATCAGTATGGTGCGTGCGGGCGTTACGATCCTTGACACGCTCGACATGCTTGCAGAGCAGACCGAAAATGTCGCGATGGCGAAGGCAATCCGCGGCGTACATACCGAGATCCGAAAGGGCGAGACCTTGTCGGAGGCGTTGTCTAAGTACCCGAAGGTATTCCCGGACATCATGTGCAGCATGGTGGCTGCCGGCGAGGCATCCGGTAAGCTGGATGTCGCGTTTGAGCGGATGGCGACACACTTCGAGAAATCCGCCAAGCTCAAAGCAATTGTAAAAAAAGCGATGATCTATCCGATAATTGTTATGATCGTTGCTTTGGTTGTTATTATTGTCATGCTGGTCAAGGTTATTCCGGCATATGACGGCATGTTTGAACAGCTTGGCGGAGAACTTCCGGCGCTTACGCGGGCGGTTGTGGCGGTCAGTGATTTTATCATGCATGACTGGTTCTGGATCATTGTGGTGCTTATTGCTGCCGGGGTTGCATTATCCGTATTCAAGAAGACTCTTACCGGACAGATCGTATTCGGCACGATCAGCCGCAAGCTGCCGGTGTTTGGAAAGATGACCATCAAGCAGGCGTCCTCGAACTACGCGCGAACCCTTAGTACCTTGATCTATTCGGGACTTCCGATGATGGACGCACTTGCCATCACGGCGAACACGATGTCAAACTATTTGTATAAACAGGCACTCAATCATGCTAGAGAGGAAGTTGCTAAAGGAGTTTCACTTTCTGAACCAATCGTACAAAGCGGAATGTTTCCACCGATGGTCGGACATATGACGAAAATCGGCGAGGAGACCGGTGATCTTGAAGGAATGCTCTCCCGATTGGCAGATTACTATGATGAGGAGGTCGAGATGGCAACACAGTCTGTCATCGCAGCCTTAGAGCCGATGATCATCCTGGTGCTTGCCGCGATCGTTATCGTTATCATCGGTGCCGTCATGCTTCCAATGTTCGAGATGTACGGACAGATGGATAATCTGTAATCATGAATTAGAAGTCCTGTGATATAGGGCACAGGATTTTTAAGATAAAAAGTTTTCAGTAAAAAGGAGAATGGAAATGATGAAAAAGAAAAAGAACAACAAAGGTTTCTCTCTCGTAGAGTTGATCGTCGTTATCGCGATCATGGCTGTATTGGTTGGTGTACTTGCACCGCAGTTTATCGGCTATGTTGCAAAATCTAAGGTCTCTACTGACCTTCAGAATGCAGATTCTCTTAAGAGTGCAGTAGAAATCGCCATTGCAGAAGCTGATAGTGCTTCAACTGCAACTGTTACTGTAAACGGTTCAGGAAAGACTATTACTGTCGCTGGAACAGGTCTTACATTTGCTGTAAGTAGTGTATCATTAAAGGCAACTTGGTCAGATGGTGTATACACATATTCTGCTTCCTCAGGATGGGCAACGACAACAGATTCACAAACAACAGATGTTACACCGAATCATTTACTTAGTGAGGTATTTACCAACTAGTAATATTCTGAAAGGACACTAACCCTATGATACCTGAACTGATACCCATATACATCGTGATCTTCCTATTCGGGATCGTCATCGGAAGCTTCTTAAATGTATGCATCTTCCGGATTCCGGAGCATGAGACAGTGGTGACAGAGCGTTCCCATTGTATGCGGTGTGGGTATCAGCTCGCTTGGTATGACATGGTGCCCGTTTTCAGCTGGCTTTTCCTACGGGGAAGATGCCGCAAATGCAAAGAACCGATTTCACCTCAATACCCTATAATTGAGGCGGCAAACGGTTTCCTCTATGTACTGGTATTTACAGTAAACGATTTCTCATTGCAGAGCGTTCTTTACTGTCTGCTGATGTCAGCACTGCTGGTACTTAGCGTGATAGATTGGAGAACCTATGAAATTCCAATTGGTATCAACATTTTTATACTGTGCCTAGGAATCCTGCAGGTCATCTTAGATCATACGAACTGGGGGGACTATGTGATAGGATTCCTTTGCGTCAGTATCATTCTTGAAGTTCTTTTGCTCCTTAGCCGGGGCAGGGCAATCGGTGGCGGCGATGTCAAGCTGATGGCTGCTGCCGGATTATTGCTGGGATGGGAAAAAATCATTCTGGCATTTCTGTTAGGATGCATCATCGGATCGATCATCCATCTGCTTCGCATGAAGCTTAGCAAGGCAGACCATGTCCTTGCAATGGGACCGTATCTGTCCATCGGGATCGCGATCGCGGTTCTGTGGGGAGACGCGCTGATCCGGTGGTATTTGGGCTATTTATTTTAAAATCGAAAAATACAGCGCACACAGTTGCGTTTTTTCGCCGGGACAATATACCGTTTACACCCGGCAGCATAATATTTCTTGGAGGAGATCTCGCACATGTCGAATAAAATCTTAAGCATTGAGATAGGGCAGGGGCTGACCAGAGTAGCGGAAATCGATTATAAGGTCAAGAACCCGAGAATATACAATATTTTCTCAATTGCGACAACACCGAATATCGTCAATGAAGGAACTGTGACAATCAGCGATCTGTTTATATCGGAGCTGACGAGCGCAATCCGCAGGCATGGAATCTCCACCAAAAAGGTTGTCTTTGTCATGAACTCCTCGCGCGTGGCGAACCGTATCGTCCAGATTCCGTTTGTAAAGGCGAACCGTATCGCAGATCTGCTTGCAGCCAACGCATCGGATTATTTCCCGGTGGATATGGAACAGTACCAGCTCATCCATGAGGTGATCGGAACCATAGAGGACGCAGGGGAGAAGAAAATCATGCTTTCGGTGCTTGCGGTGCCGAAGGATCTGCTTGCGGCATACTGGGAGCTTGCAAAGACCTGTGGGCTTACCGTGATCGGTTACGATTATATCGGTAATTCCTTAAAGAAGATGATGATCCGCGAGATTCCGGAGGAGATCAAGGCAACCTTAAAGATCGAGGACAATTCCTCCATCCTTACGATCATCGAAAATGGCATCGTAAAGCTGCAGCGTACCATCAACTATGGAGTGTCGGACGCGATTGATTCCACGATCAACTCACAGCTTTTCGGCTATGCGATCGATCCGCTTGAGGCAATCGAGGAGCTGTCGCGGAGAACCTGTGTCTTTTCTTCCTTCGACAAGATGGAACCGTTTACAGACACGGAGAATCCGGTCAATCCGGAGGAGATGGTTGACCAGCAGAAGCTGCAGGCGCTCCGCGCGGAGATCACCGACAACTTCCGTATACTGATCGGAAGTATCTCACGAATCCTCGACTATTATCAAGCACAGAACCCGGATAAGAAGATCGAGCGCATTTACATGGTTGGTCTTGGCTCTGTGATCAGTGGTTTAAGCCGTCTGATGACCAACGAGCTTAGCTGTAAGGTGGTTGCAAACCAGCAGTACAACGACCTGACGCTTGTCAAGAATGCGGCAAACGAGACGGTACATATCGCAGAATATTTTACGACCATCGGCGCAGCACTGGAACCGGTCAGCATCATCGCAGCCGAGAAGAAGACACAGAAGGAAATCGGCAAGGGCAGGGAGAATGCTGCAAAGAGCGGCTCCTTGACCGGTGCGGTCATTATCTGCCTGCTTGGAATCGTCGGTGCGGTCGCAATCGCATTTGCGGGCAGGATGCAGCTGCTGGAAGCCGAGAATGAGAATAAATTTTTAACAAACAAGATTGCAGGGCTGGAATATGTGGACGGCGTGTATGACGACTATCTGCAGGTGCTTGCGAATTACAACTGGGCGAAGGGTGTTGATGATGCCATTTACAGCCCGAACAATGAGCTGGTAGCATTTATCGAGGAACTTGAGGAGAAGATGCCTTCGGAGATCATCGTCTTTACGCTAGATGCAACCAGAAGCGGCGTTTCCATGAATATCCATGTGGAGAGCAAGTCGGCGGTTGCGGATGTGGTTTCACAGCTTCGCACATTTTCTTCCGTGTATGTATCGCATCTTTCGACAATAACGGAGAGTGTGGAAGAGAGCGGGGAGTCGACTGTAAGCTTTGACATTGATCTTTCGTATGTTCCGCGCGAAGTGCGTAATCTGATTGAGGAGTAGGAGGTAAGGCATTATGTCATCAAAGGATAAGAAATTACTCATCGTGCTGGCTGGTATCCTGTTCTTGGCGCTTTCCTATTTCACGATGTATCGGGGAAACGTCACCAAGGCGGAGAATTTACGGGCAGAGAACGCAACCTTAAGTGCCCGTGTGAGCGAGCTTGAGGCAGTGCAGGATAAATGTCCGCAGTATGAGGCGGACATGGAAACCATGAACGCAGAGATCGACCGGATCATCGACCAGTTTCCGGTATATTTAAGAGAAGAGAATAATATCATGGATGTCGTGCATCTGGAGGATGAGGCGAACGTGTTTGTTTCGTCACTTACGATTGCCAATGCGGTTATCGTTGACACTTCTGCGGCTTCACAGGGAACCGACGCCTCAGCAGATGCGGCAGATCCAGATGCAGCAGAAGATGCGGCGGCAGCCGATACGGCAGGGACAACGGATGCAGCGGTTACTGCGGATATTGGATTTTACCAGCTGTTTGATATTGTCTCCAACGTTGTCTTTGACGCGGATTACGACGGAATGAAGGATATGGTTTCCTTTATTGCGGGAGCTGATGATCCGATGTCTGTGGAGCAGATCAGCATGACCTTTAACAGTGCCAACGGCTTGTTAAGCGGCACGATGGATTTTAATACCTATTATCTGTTCGGTCAGGATAAGGCTTATGTTCCGGCAGAAATCCCGGCAATCCCGCATGGCGTGGACAATATTTTCGGACAGATGATCGAGCGGAAGGACAGCAGAGACAATTCGGCAGATGCTGCACAGGCGGATAATTCCGCTTCTGACGCGGAGTAGTAAAATAAATATGGATTTATAGAAAGGAGGGAGCCACATGCGGAAGAAGAAACACAATAATTCGGGATTTTCTTTGGTAGAACTTATTGTTACAATCGCGATTCTTGCGATCGTTGTGTTCCCTCTTTTAAATGCGTTTGTTCTCTCGGCGAGGACGAATGCAAAGGCAAAGGAGCGCCTGCGGCTTACCTCTATCGCGGAGAACATGATGGAGGGTATCGAGAAGATGAGCTTAGAGGAGCTGGCGTACCAGTTTGATTACCCGGAGGAGCGGTTCAATCTGATTTCAACCAGCCTGCTCTCAACGGATGAGTCCGGTGCGCTTCCGGTTTATGAGCTTACGAACGAGGGAACGACTTACCAGAGGACGTATACCTACGAGCAGATCAAAAAGAAGATCGAAGATGCGGGGTATGAGATTCCGGGCTGGGATACGATGATAAACAGCAGTATCCGGACGCATGGAACCGAGCGCGTCTTTGAGGGGCAGGATTCGCGCAACTATTACTTTTTCCTCAAAAATATGTCTGCGGGAAGCGGCTCAAAGAAGTACAGTGCGCTGATCTCGGTTAAGCCGAATGATGTAAAGTCTTATAACGATACGACAATTGCAGACCTGCAGTCGATCGATCCACAGACGGATGCGCTGTATGCGGATGCAATTTCAACCTCGACGGTGCTTGCACTGTTTCCGGTCGAGGAGACTACGGCGACCACAGATGAGCATGGCAATGAGGTTGCTCCGGCGATCACAACGGATAAGATCACCAGAAGTATCGAGGTGAATGTAAGAAATATTTCCGGTGTCGAGACGGTGGAGCTTGTCTATTATTATTCTGCGGTGGACAGCACCGGCAATACATTGGTCTATCATCTAAGCAGCGTGCTTTTTGACAACGCGGATAATCCGGATCAATCGCTTAAAAACGTGTATCTGTTGTATTTCCCGTGGTATCAGGGGGCTTCGGATTCCATCACGGTCAACAACCCGGATGATGTGGATTTCACGCTGCATCTGATCAAGCAGAAGGGTTCGGATCAGGCACCGGATGATACAACGCTTGCGGTGCGTGAGGCAGCTTACAAGCTGGATCTGTATGTCAAGGAAACGACTGCGGATGCAAAAGGGCATTCCCACTGCAATATCCAGTCCAACCTGAATACCAACCTTGCCACAAAGGGCGCGATCGATCAGATCCGGTGGTGCCAGTATAACAGCAATGCGGCTTCCAACGTCTGGAGCAATGTCCTGCAGGGGCGGTCGATCACGACACCGATCACAAAGTGGGACCGTATTTTTGATGTGACGGTTGAGATATATGACGGTTCGGCGGATGTTGGCTCACTGATGGGAGCAGAGCCTTTGGCAACGTTTACGGGAGGTATGACGAACTGATGAAACGAAGAAACAATAAAGGATCATCCATTGTTCTTGTATTAGTCGTCTTTGCGATCGTTGGAATTCTTGCTGCTGCGGCGCTTCGTTTGTCTGTCATGAATTTTCAGATGAAGGCGACGGATTCACAGATCAAGAACAATTTCTATTCGGCAGAATCTGTGTTGGATCAGATTACGGTCGGATTACAAAATTATGTATCGGATGCGTATGTGTCTGCGTACACAGAGATGATGGAGGCATATTCGCAGAGCCTTACCTCGTCCGCGCGCGAGGCACAGTTTAAAGCATCCTTCATGACACAATTAAAGTCGAAGCTTGCGGATCCGGCGGATGCGGCGTTTTACAATGCAGCACTGGTCACGTCGATGGTGGATTCCCCGTCCGCGGCCGTGGACTGCGGTTCACACCGGCTGATCGACAATGGCACAAGCATTACCTTGTGTGATATCAAGGTTACTTATACGGATGCAAAGGATATCACATCCATCATCCAGACGGATATCAATATCGCGGCACCAAGTATGCGTTCGGTAACATCCACTTCCTTACCGGACTTGTTTTCGTATTCGCTGATCGCCAATTCCGGTATCAGTATCGGACAGGGTAGCGGGCAGACGGTTACGATCGCAGGCAATGTCTATGCGGGTTCGGATGAAGTTACCAACCGGTACAACTGGAACCCGGCAAACAGGACGAAGAGTATCAGTATCGAGAGTGGTTCAACTGTCATCTTTTCCGGTGGAAGCTATGTTACGGCGGAGGGAGATTTTTATGTGAGCAATACTTCTAAGGCTATCATGGATTCCACGTCACAGCTTTGGACGAAGAATATCGTAGCGGATAATGCACAGATTGATCTTTTTTCCAACACCTATGTGTCCGATGACCTTACCTTAAAGGGCAGCTACAATACGAAGGTGGTCGCCGGAAGCGGCAACAGCAAGTATTACGGATATGGCAATTCCACAACGGATGCCGCAGAGAGCAGTGCAATCATCCTAAATGGCAGAAACTGTGATCTTGACATGAGCGGGCTTGATGAGCTTGTGGTCGCAGGCTACTCCTATATCGGCACAAGCAGCTTTGACGCGGGGGCAGCAAACCCGGCAAACGAGAATGTACAGATGGGTGAGTCCATAAGCGTCAAAGGCAATCAGATCGCATACCTGATTCCGGGAAACTGCATCGGCACGAATGGGGATACTGCGAGTGCTGCAACATCCTTGTATTCCAAGAATCCGATGACGATGACGGAATATCAGGCGCTCAAAGCGCTTGTTGATGCAGCAGACAGCAGCTATGTGTTTGTAAATGGAAGCATCCCATATACAAAGACCGGAAAGAGCCTGAGTGACTATTTAAACGGAGCTTCGGTAAGTTCATGCGTCCAGACGGTATTTGACAACACAAAGGGACTTGTGTATTTCTATGCAAATCTTCCGGCAGATGCTGCAGAGCAGTATTACAGTGACTATTATGTTGCGGATAAGAATGACGGTGGCAAGCTGGATACATACACATCTTTCTATTCCAACCAGATCAAGTATAATGACAGTCCATCCATGCTTTATACTGCGGGTACTTATGTGTCCTATGACGGAAGCACGGTAAATCTGTACGAGGGTTCCACGGAGGATATCTCTGCAAAGATCAGCCGTATGCCGCGGACCTTTGAGGCTCTTTCCACGATTCTGTCTCCGAATTATACTGCGATTCAGCCGGAGCAGAAGGATAAGACGGTTTTTGAGAACTTCATCAATACGGATGTTTTGAATGATGTGTTTGCACATGGTGACAGCCACGGTATCAACTTCTCTTATGTTGATCCGAACACCGGCTTTAAGTATCGTGTTATCATTGCAAAGCAGGGACCATATAACCTGACCATAAATACCGCAAATGAAGTCGCAATCCTGATCACCTCCAGCGATTGTGACATCGTATTAAACTCCGGCTTCCGGGGAATTGCCATCTGTGATGGTAAGATTTCTGCCATGGGTAACAGCTATACGATCGAGGGTGTCACCGAGCAGGAGGCGAGACGGCTTATGGCTGCAACCTTTACGGCGGGCGGAAAGACCTATCACGCTTACGAGCTGTTCAAGGGCGGTAACGCTTCCTGGATCGGAAGTCTGGGTGATAGTTCGGGCGGCACGGGCGGCGGTTCCGGTGGCGGTTCCGGTACTACGGAGGCGACCAGCAGCTATGGGGATCTGATCACCTTTAGCAACTGGCAGAAAAAGTAACTTGCAACATAGATTTGGGAGACTGGTATGAAACGAAATCAAGGATATTCTTTGGTGGAGCTGATCGTGGTCATCGCCATCATGGCGGTGCTGACGGGTACGCTTGCAATCTCCGTCAGTGCGATCGGGGGCTTCAAAGCAAAGGAATGCGCCAAGAATATACAATCTTACATCAACAAAACGCGCGTCAATACGATGGGGAAGAACTCTGTCGTACTGCATCTGTATAAAGGGGCAGACGGCGCTTTCTATGCGCAGACGATCACGAATGGGACTGCAGATGCAGCACAGGTCATCGGGAAAAAGACCGTTACCGTCCGTTACACGGATGGGGATGATTTTAGCGCGGCAAGTGAGCTTGACGATACGGGCGTGTACATCCAGTTTGACCGAAGCTCCGGCGCGATGCAGCTTCCGGCGGTCGGGCCTTCTATCTATGTGCATAAGATCTCGGTTTCACAGGGAAGCAGGACGTATGTCCTGACAATCTATAAAGAGACCGGCAAGGTCGTATCGGAGTAGGAGGGAGGCTTTTTATGGACAATCAAAAAGGATTTTCACTGATCGAATTGATCGTGGCAATCGCGATCCTTACGCTCGTGGGTGGCGCGGTGGTTGGATTTTGTATGTCCGGAACCAGTTCCTACAAGACGGTTAGCACGGAGGTCGATCTGCAATACGAAGCGCAGCTTGCGGTCAATCAGCTTTCAGATCTTTTGATTGATGCAAATCACGGTGTCGGGTTTGATTCCGCAAACAAAACATTTTTTATATGTAACGACAGCGTTGCATACACGGTTGTTTGGAATGCAACGGATCAGAAGCTGACACTGAACAAATACAATGTGACGGCGTCTGCGGTGACGTTCGAGACCTCCAACCTGATGGCGGAGTACGTCACGGATTTTTCAGCAACTATACCAACCGAGAATAATAACAATCACCAGATGGTGAATCTGACGATCAAGTTTACAAAGGATGGCAAGGAGTATCTTGGAGCAAAAAATGTTACGTTGCGCAACAAGGTGTCTGCGTATTCATCACTGGCGGAGGCTTATCCGTCTAAGACGATTGGATAATAGGAGCGCGGGAATCCGGGAAGCGGCTTTTTCGTTCTTTTCCGGAGAACAGATCCATGAAATGGAGAGGAAGTAATGACTATGCATAGATCACACAAAAAAATCATTGCATCGATATCACTGCTGCTTGTGGCAGTGCTTGTGGTCACGACAATTTCAATCAGCCATACGAATACGGTTTCGGCGCAGCCGTCTTTTCAGGGCATTCAGTCGATTGTTGCGGGAAATACAGTGGACGCTCCGTTTTCTGTTGTGGAGCTTGTTCCTAGCACCGATATGGCTGCGTTCGGATATCTGGTGGATGGCAATGAGCCGGTCGCCGGGATTGATGCAAAGACGGGCAAGGCTGTCCTGTGGCAGGATGCCGTAAAGCAGATCTCCGGAACGGACAATCGTGTCCATTGGATGGAGGAGAAGCAGGAGGCTCTGAAGAACATCTGTGGAACAGATGAGGCGCTTACCTACAAAACGTATGAGGAGACGTATGCTGTCGTGGAGGATGACGAGGAGAACTGGACGAAGGTTTCCCTTACCACGGAGGACAGCATTGCGAAGGATACAACCGGCTACAGCATGCAGGATGTCGGGGATGGCTTCGGCGCGTATGTGTTAAACGAGAGCTTTGCACTCAGCGATGCGGCAGACGGTGACTATGACGAGAACCCGGATTATTTCGTATATTCCAACAATGGATATTATTCTTTGGCATTTGCGGGAATCGCCGGAAGCAAGGACGCAGATTCACTTGAGAGCCTGCAGGCACTTGTCGGCGGCAACGGCGCATACGCGGTCAAATCTGCGTCCATCTATACCTCTGAGGATGCATTTGATGCGTTCCGCGCGGACGCGGCAAACAAAAAGTGTGCGATCTACGCGCTTCCAAGAACCGACCTTTCTGCGAGCTTTACTTATATCGGACTGGCAGATGAGGTAAAGCTGCCGAAGGATATGGATTCCGGCAGCACAACCAATCCGGATACCGGGGATGGAAGCGGATCAGGAAGTGAAACCGGAGACGGAAGTGGCTCTGGCACCGGGGATGGATCTGGAACAGAAACCGGAGACGGAAGCGGATCAGGAACTGAAACCGGAGATGGAAGTGGCTCAGGAACTGAAACCGGAGATGGAAGTGGCTCAGGAAC
>ERZ1034998.1059-NODE-1059-length-16521-cov-4.237884_pt1 | contig 16521 bp, 14 predicted proteins | sample MGYA00520621_ERZ1034998 | MGnify/ENA primary metagenome ERZ1034998 (study PRJEB33766, sample SAMN09781748) | gut metagenome | biome: gut microbiome | host: Homo sapiens | place: Madagascar | study: EMG produced TPA metagenomics assembly of the PRJNA485056 data...
GTCTTGGATTCTCCCATTTTTCTCAAAACATATGTCAAAAGAATAATGTACGCATAAATATATTTAAAATCAAGATTTACAATTCCAACTTCTGCTTCTAACAGAGTCACTAATCTTTGACTTATCTTACCTGTTCTAAACCTTGTATCAAAAATAATATTATTATGTGCAACCGCGTTTCTAAGATCCTTTAACGAGTATATAATATACTCTGTTATTTTTCCATCTGAATCTAGATTGTTGGGAAGGTGTAATGTTGCTGATGTATATAACTTAACATCAGAATTTGCACATGCAAAAAAAGTACCAAATTCTCCAAGCGTAAGAGATTCAAATATTGCCCATATCGGTATTGATTTATCTGCATCAAAAAAATGATTCACTGTTTTTTTATTATTTCCATAATCCCGAATCAATGCACTATTTATCTTACCCTTAAGCATCATTCTCTTAGCATACTGCTTATGATACATATCACTTCCCGGAGTATATGATCGATAATCAGTAATTGATTTGTTAAAAATAACATCCAAATTCTCTGATTTTGCGTTTTTCAAAGTTGATTCAATAACATAACTTTTTAGAGCGTTTTCAATAAACATTACTTTAGGGTAAAAAAGTGCTTTTAAATGCATATCAAATTTATTCAACGCAATGATTTCTTCTAAAGATGTAAACGGAATTTTCTGACTTGGTACACGAATAAAACGATATCCTTTAAAACCGTGATAATATCCCATGTTTCGTAAATCCTGCGCTTGATTACTTTTAACTGCAATATGATGTTTTGTCCTCAAATATTTCATTAACTGGTTTATTGTTAACATTTCTTTCCCCTTCCATGTATGTGCTATATATCTTACAAGTACATTTCCTGCAACCGCTTAATCTCTGATTTCATCATATCTACCGTACGCTCGGGAGCCACGATTTTCACTCCCGGGATTGCCATGATCCAGCCAAGGAACAATTTGCTGACAGATACCCGTACCCGGACTGTGAAATGCTCTGCGTCGGTCTTCATGAGTGGAATATCAGTTCCGAACCGGTCAATGATCACATTTGCGGCATGATTCTCACACAGAAGCGTTACTGTTTCCAGATTGCCATCGAACATGCCGAAAAGCCTGTTCGTGTACTCCGACATCTGCATTTTCGAGAATTCCTCTTTTCCTTCCCGCTCCTCATAGACCACAGACACGTCTGCCATCTTATCGACGCGGAAATGTTTGATCTTGTATTCTCTGTTGTCATATCCTACCAGATAGTATTTCTCGTCATCCCAGCACAGTGCCCACGGGCTGACACTATAGTAAGCCCCGCCATGCTTCAATTCCATCTTCTTATCTGCCGTCCATGTGAAATATTGGAATTTAATCTGGCTTTCCTCATTTAACGCTTCGTGAATCTTATCCACGCTGTAATAGATGCGTTCGTTCATCGTCTTCACGCGTCCATTTACATTGACCTGACGTGCCAGCTTCTTCGCCTCGTATTTGCTTGCGTAGCTCTCGAGCTTCGCGATCAGCTCGTCGGATTTCTTCTCTGTGATGAATCTGGAGGACTGCACCGCATCTACGAGAAGCTTCAGCTCGACAAGCTGGAATTGCCGGCTTGCGACCTTATAATGGTAGGTCTTGCCATATTGCATGCCTATGATATCCAGACCAAATGTGCGCAGATTCTCGATGTCACTGTACAGGCTCTTCCGCTCTGCTGTGACATTGTATGCTTTCAGTTTCTCAACGATTTCGTTCAGTGTCAGGTCATGATCTTCGTCTGTCTCTTCAAGCAGAATCTTCATCAGATACATGATTTTTAGTTTCTGGTTGAGTCTTGGTCCCCGGACAATCTTCTTTTTTTCCTGATTTTCTGTTTTCTGTTCTGATGTGTTATCCATCGTGTTATCCCCTTCTTATAGTATAATCTATGACTCTTCCAAGCCGTTACCTGCATCAGCTTTGTGTTTATCTTATTTTACACTAAAATAACAAAAAGTGATAGCTGGAAATTCAGATCAGCATCTATCTCTCCCCACTTGACAAATATCCTCCCACCCGCTAGAATACAGAAGGTGTCCGGAATCTCCCCAGACACGCAATCACATACCAAAACCCTTTACGGGAGTGGATTTTTTAAGAGAATTCTTTTTTCGCCACACAGTATATTTGCTGTGTGGCTTTTTTATGCAAGACAATTCTTCTTGCCCTGCCCGGCAGACGGGTTTGCCCTGCCCACAGACAGGACGATATACACAACAATTACGCAGGAGTGAAAAATATGAACCAGAATTTTATGAAAGAAAAACCGATTTTACCGTTGGTTATCTCGATGTCTTTGCCGATGGTTATTTCCATGGCGATTAATTCCCTATACAACATCGTCGACAGCTATTTTGTGGCGAAGATCAGTGAGGATGCCATGACTGCGATCTCTCTTGTATATCCGCTGCAGAATCTGATGACTGCGATTGCGGTTGGATTCGGTATCGCGATGAATGCGAGAATTGCATTTTGTCTTGGTGCGAAGGATCAGGAGAAAGCGGACGAGGCAGCGGTCACAGGCATGTTCTTAAGTGTGATCCATGGAATCATACTGATGATTGCCTGTATGGCTGGTATGCCGCATTTTCTGAGACTATATACGAAGGATGAAGCAATCATCGAGATGGGACTTACCTACGCCAACCGCGTATTCGTGTTCTCAGTCATCATTATGCTTGGAATCTCGCTGGAGAAGATCTTCCAGTCGGTCGGCAGAATGAAGGTTTCCATGTTCAGTATGATGTGCGGTTTTATCTCCAACATCGTACTCGATCCGCTGATGATCTTCGGCATCGGATCATTTCCGAAGATGGGGATGGCGGGAGCCGCTTACGCAACCGGCATCGGGCAGACGATCACATTGCTTGTCTATGTGCTATTCTGCATCTTCCGTCCGTTGCCGCTTTCCTTCAATCGTAAGAACCTGTCGTTTAACAAGGCATTGCTTGGGAATCTGTACGCCGTCGGCATTCCGGCTTCCCTGAACATGGCGCTGCCGTCACTCATGATCTCCTGTCTGAACGGTATCCTGACAGCATTTTCGGAGAAATACGTCCTCGTGCTTGGGGCTTATTATAAGTTGCAGACATTTATTTACCTGTCTACAAATGGAATCATCCAGGGTATCCGCCCGATCATCAGCTTCAACTATGGTGCCGGTGAGAAGAAACGTGTCCGGCAGATCTTCCGGACTACGCTCTGTCTGACCGCCGGTGTGATGGCGATCGGTGTGCTGCTCTCCCTGCTCATACCGGGACAGATGATCGGACTTTTCACCGACAATGAAACGACGATCAAGATCGGTGTCAAGGCACTCACGATCATATGCATCGGATTTATCATCTCAGCGGTTTCGGTTACCTGTTGCGGCGCACTTGAAGCCCTGCAAAAGGGAATGGCGTCCCTGCTGATTTCGTTGTCGCGTTATGCCGTTGTCATGATACCTGCTGCCTTTGTTCTAAGCTGCGTCCTCGGTGCCAATGGAGTCTTCTGGGCATTCCCGGTCACAGAGACCATCTCCGCGGTTGCAGCGTATGCGATTTACCGCCTAATAAAACTGTAACCGGTGTTCCACCAGTGTATCGTCCACATACACAAGCCGCAACGTGAAAAATCTTGGATCATCTGACAGGATCTGCTTCAGGAATATGGCGTCTCCGCTCCAGGTCGGAAGCTTCATCACCTGTGTTTTATCCACCCAGACCAGGTCCCCCTCGTTGCAGGTGATCAGCTCTCCGGTAAATCCATCTGCCGTGAACAGGCACATCAGCTCCGGCTCACACTCGTTGCTGATAAATGTAATCAGCCCACGGAACCGGTACGATGTAAGTGTCAGCCCTGTCTCTTCCTTCACTTCGCGAAGCAGACATTCTTCCGGTCCTTCGCCCTCCTCGGCATGTCCTCCGACACCGATCCATTTATCCTTATTGATATCTTTCTTTTTCTTCGTCCGATGCAACATGAGGTATTTTCCATCCTGCTCGATATAACATAATGTTGTCATTCGCATAGTAATTCCACCATTTCTTTCATCCATATATGATCTTTATACCACCTACACCTACCTTTAGGTCAAGAGCAAATTAACAATTCACACTTTCTTTTTATTGACAATATAGATTCCCACACAGACAAGCGCAAGTGAAATTATGCTCAGTACACCAAATGCCTGCTCCCGTTCATTCAGCAGCCATGCCGATAAGATCACGCCGAACACCGGATTCATGAATCCGAACACCACCACCTTCGATACCGGATTGTATTTTAAGAGCAGTCCCCACAGGGAATAGGCAACGGCGGACACAAACGCCAGATACACAAGAATTCCGATGGCGGATGCCGATACCGCACCCATCCGTCCGCCAAGCAGCAGACCACACAGGATCAAAATGATGCCACCTGCGATGAACTGATAGCCGGAAAGCATCACCGGATTATGCTTTACAGAATACCGCTTCAGGAACACGGATGAAAATGCATAGGCAATCGTTGACAACAGGATTAAGCCCTCTCCATTTGCCTGCATATGGAAGTCTACGCCATTTAAGTTAATCAGCACTACACCCGCAAATCCGATCAGACAGCCGATCATCTGTCTGGCATGGATCGTCTCCTGCCGGAACAGACATCCCGATACAAGGATTGCGACAAACACATTGACTGCCTCTATGATCGACGCCTTCACACCGCTTGTATGTGCCAGTCCGATATAGAAGAACATATACTGTGCGACCGTCTGCAGAAGCGACAGCCACAGAATCTTCCCTGCCGCACCCTTCTCCGGTTTCAGGAACCGGCGTTCAAGCATACTTCCAAGCACGATTGCCAGTATGCCCGCAAGCAAAAAACGCATACCCGCAAATAAAATCTGCGATGCCGTATCCAGAGAATTGATCTCCCACAGCTCATAGCCGATCTTGATGCACGGAAATGCACTTCCCCACAGGAAGCAGCAAAGCATCGCGCCAAGCCATACTACAACCGGCTTCTGCATCCATTCTGTTTTTTCTTGTTCGTTCTTCATCTTTGATTCTCCATTCGTCATAGTTTCCGCATATAGAAAAAACAATAGCGGCGTCAGGCTGTTTCCGACCGCCTGCATCATCACCGATTCCACATTATATATCATTGTGAGCGGAATGCCAACCAAAATAAGTTTCCACCAAATCCCAGCCGGCAAGCCTTGATGAATCCTGACCGGATTGGTATAATAACGATATGAGTAACGTAGCAGTCATAGCAGAATTTCATCCATACCACAACGGACATCACTATCTCTTCGAGGAAGCGATGTCTCTTTCGCATGCCGACCACGTGATTGCGCTGATGAGCGGGAATTTCTTACAGCGTGGCAGTATCGCCCTGTGGGACAAATACACACGCGCGGAAATGGCGGTTGCGGATGGATTTGACCTGTGCCTAGAGCTTCCGTTTGTGTATGCGACGGGAAGTGCCGGAGATTTTGCGGATGGTGCTGTCGCAATCTTAAAGAACCTTCATGCGATTGACTATCTGGCGTTTGGCGTTGAAGAGGCTGAACCGGAATTATTTGAACAGGTTACAGAGGTTCTGACCGAGGAACCGGAGAACTATCAGCTTGCGTTAAAGCAGGCTTTAAAAACCGGAATCTCCTACCCGAAAGCGAGACAGACGGCAATCGCTGCGATCTGCGGAGATTCGGTAGCCGCGCTTCTTAAGACACCGAACAATACGCTCGCACTCTCCTATCTGTGTGCAATTAAGAAGCTGCAAGCGGATATCAAACCGATCTTTATCAAACGGATCTCAAACGACTACCATGATACCGATCTGCAGGCAGAGATCAGCTCGGCAACTGCCATCCGGACAGCCCTTGCGAAAGGAACGGACTTTTCAGCACTTGCCGCACAGGTTCCACCGGCAACCTATTTGCGCATGGAGACACCCGACCACACCTATCTGTCGGATGCAATGCTGACACCTTTCGTACAGGCTTGCAGACTTCGGGAACCGGAGCTGTCGGATATCTGTGATATCTCCCCGGCACTTGCGGATAAACTGCAGCATGCCCCATATCCAATCGACTATGAAGTGCTTGTCGAGCAGTTAAAGACGAAGGACATCACAAGGAGCCGCATCGCCCGGGCGCTCCTGCATCTGCTGCTTGGCTATACCGAGTCCGACCGGCAGAAGTTTATCGGATCCGGCTATGCATATTATGCCAATATCCTGGCACTGAAAAAAGAATCCAGCAAGCTTGTGCGTCTACTGCATGATTGTTCGGAAATCCCTATTATTACCAAGAAGGCTGATTTTGAATCGATACTTGCGGAATATGTAACAACCACATCATCACCGGATAAAGCTGCATCCACTTCTCTTGCCCATACGATGTGGCAATACGATTTGCGAGCAACAGAGCTCTACAACTGCATCTACTATAATCATTACGGTGTCACACTTCCGAACGATTATACAAGGAAACTCCCCGTTCTATAATGGCAGAACATGCTGGAGACAACGTTTCATTCATGGATTTCATCAATGAAATGTTCTATGTCTCTCACCATGCTCATACATTTAATTATGGAAGTTTAGGGAGTTTTTCTATGCTTTTTTGTCTGATTATTTTTCTTCTGACACTGATTGGGGAAAATCAGGTCGTAGTCACCGGGGCACGTGCCGGACTTATGCTCTGGTTTCACGATGTTTTGCCCCTGCTTCTTCCTTTTATGCTCTTATCGAACCTCTTCGTCCTCAAAATCCGCACAAAAAAAACAGGTGCCGCCTATGCGATTCCTGTCTTATTCCTGCTTGGACTTCTATGTGGCTATCCGCTCGGTGCGAAGATGGCTTCCGACTTCACGAAAGAAGGCTATATCAAATTTTCCACCGCAACTATATTGCTTCCTCTATGTAATAATATCAGCCCGATGTTTCTGTCCGGCTATATCGGTCACACTGTACTACAGGATCAGTTTCCATTCTGGTTCCTGCTTGCGGTTCTCTATGTGCCGTATGTGCTTGTCACATGTATTGCCTTTCTTGTTTTCCATGTGATCAGGAAGCATAAACATACACGCACATACTCCAATACGAATATAAACTCTTATACTGTATCAAAAGAAGCAGCCGTCACCCATCATTCATCATCCCAAACTTTACATAACACCGGCTATCACCAAAAAGATATATCTCCTCAATCCACATCCACGCAGACAAACGATCTGTTATTGCAATCCGTCATCCAGATCACCTATGTCGGTTTATACATCATGATCTGTTCCATCCTGTTTGCGCTTGTCTGTGCCATCCCGAACCTTCCTTCCGATGCATCAACCGTCTTATGCGGCATACTGGAAATCACTCAGGGAAGCACGGTACTTGTAGCGAGCACGTTTTCTCCTGCAATCAAAACAGCCCTGATTCTTGCGTGTACCTCGTTTGGCGGCATCTCTGCCTTTCTCCAAACCTTACAGGTCACGAAGCAATCCGGGCTGTCCATGATTTATTATTTCGTTGTCAAATGTATCTGCGGATGTATGACTGGTCTTTGCATGTATCTCTTACTCGTCTAAGAAATCATCAAAGTCATCATCGTCATCATCAGAATCATCAGAATCCCGATCTCCGTATACATCCACATCATCATCTGCTTCGTCTTCCGGAACCGGCTGTGGCTGTTGCACAGGCGCTGGCTGTGATTGCTGCATAGGTGCCTGTGTATCAACCGCATCATCTGTCTGCTCATATGACATCGTAGAAGATGCAGTAAACATATTGATATTTGTATCCATCTCTGTCATATTTGTCTCAATCACATAGGTATCGTTTTCCAGAGACTCAATCAAAGTACGATAATTCTCTTTTTCCATATCATGAACCTTCTGGAAAATATCACGCATCTCCGTGAGCTTATCCTTTGTATAATACATCGCACCAAGACGGATTTCATTTGCTTCTTCAGAAGCCTGGTCAACAATCTGCTGTGCCTGACTTCTAGCATTCTCGAGTATTTCATCCGCACGGATATTTGCAAGTCGTGTAATCTCGTTTGCTTCTATCATACGATTTGCTTCATTTACAGACTCTGTAATAATCGCATCCGAACGGGTTCTGGCATCTGCAAGAATCATCTCCTTGTTCCGCATAATCTTCTTGCATCGCTCAATCTCCCCAGGAAGCTTCAGTTCTAACTCATCAAGCATAGAGAGTAACTCCTGCTTCTGTACTGAAATCTTTGTCTGTGAAAGCGGCATCGGTTTGCAGTTTTCAATATATACTTTGATCTCCTCGATCATGCTTTCTACGCCTTTTTTACCCATCTTAAGAATCCTCCTATGACCTCTTTATATCCAATTCATTCATACGCGTAATCAACTTGGGAATAATGCAGCCCGGAACGAATTCCGTTAAATCAACACCATACCTTGCATATTCCTTTACGACACTGGAACTTAAGTACGAATACTGTGTGCTTGTTGACAGGAAAACTGTATCCACATCCTTTGCAACCATGCGGTTACTCTGCGCCATCTGCATCTCCAAATCAAAGTCTGTCAGGGCTCTGAGACCACGTATGATCACATTCGTATTCTTCTGTCTGACGAAATCAACAAGCAATCCGTCAAACGATTCCACTGTCACATTTCCAATTTCGGAAACTACATCTTTCAACATATTAACACGTTCTTCCAAAGAAAACAATGGTTTTTTCGATGTATTATTCAAAACTCCGACAATCACGTGATCAAAAATCGCCGCTGACCGACGAACAATATCTAAATGGCCCAATGTAACCGGGTCAAAACTTCCTGGATAAACCGCTATACTCATATCTGCTCCTTCTGCATCATAAAAACATGTTTGTTTGTCTTATAATGCTTATCTTTTGTTATCTCAAATCCAAGCGCTTCAACATAAGAGAAATCCTCGTCGATAGAAGCTTCCACGATAATCAATGTATCTGCCACAAATTTCTTTGTAGAGAGCACTTCTAATACTCTTCTTTCCAGACCTTTCCCATATGGCGGATCCATAAAAATCACATCATAATCAATCTCTCGAAGAGAAGATACAAAACTGACAGCATCCAATTTTCGTATTTCTGCACGATCAATCAGCTTTGTGAATTTCAGATTATCTTCAATACAGGTTGCTGCATTTTTTGCCTGTTCCACAAATGTACAGCTATCTGCTCCTCTGGAAAGCGCTTCAATTCCAATCCCGCCGCTTCCGGCAAATAAATCCAGAAACTTTGCCTGTGGAATATATCCGGTCAGAATATTGAATAACGTCTCCTTGATCCGATCTGTTGTGGGTCTTGTATCAAGCCCTTCAATTGTTTTTAATGGCATGCTTCGTGCCGTTCCTGCTATTACACGCATATTCGTTTTCCTTTTACTTTTTTATTTTAGAATGCCTGTACTATGTGTCATTTCCATTCTGCTTAATTTTCTCCATGCATCTGCTTTTTCAGCCATTTTCCTGTCTCGGAATAATCCGCATCCGTCCATCCGGATGTCTTCGTACAGGAGGATGAAATAAGCGATGATGTTTCATCTTTATTGGACAGATTCCATGCTGCATAAGACAGGTTGTTTTCATCGATCAGGTCAAACCATTTTGCTGCCTGATCGTAATCAATCGCACCATTTCCGGATGCATCGCAGATTGAAAACTCACTGACAAAGATTGGCAGTCCTTTGGAAAGTGCCGTTGTCACTTTGTTCCGGATATTATCCTTATGCGTTGCCGCATAGAAATGAATCGCATACATGATATTGTCATATCCGGTAACCGGATCTTCCGCCGCGATATCCACATCCTGGGACCAGTTTGGTGTCCCGACAATAATCAGTGCATCCTTCGCGTTCTTGCGGATGATCGGGATGACCTCTTCCGCATAAGACTTTACATCTGCCCAGGTTGTTCCGCCATTTGGCTCGTTACAGATCTCATAGATTACATTGTCGTAGTCTTTATACAGGGCAGACATTTCCTCAAAGAATGCCTTTGCCTCTTCTTTATAAGTCTGTGGGTTCTGGTCGCCCAATACATGCCAGTCAATAATGACATACATACCAAGGTTCGTTGCCGCGTCCACACCGGTTTTTACCAATTCCTTTAACTTCTGCTGGTCTCCGCCGGTACAATATCCGTTATTTTCGCCGGAATACATCGCAATACGGATCAGATTTGCACCCATGTCGTCACGCAGGCTTTCGAACGCATCCTGATTTACATATTCCGGGAACCATGCAATACCATGTGTACTGACACCCTTTAACTGATATTTTTCTCCGTTTTTATCTACAATATCCGTTCCCTTCAGCGTAAGCTTACCATGATTATCAAGTGGTGTTCCACTCTCTGCTTCCACTTTTTTCTTCGGCTTTGTCTCTTCCTTTTTTTCTTCTGCCTCCGTGGTTTCGGTTGCCGCTGATGAGCTGTTTCCTTTGTATTCTTTTCCATCTACATAGAGCACTGCACTATCACAGATTGCCTTCAGATCTGCCTGCGATGGCACTGTCACGATGGCTCCAATGTCCTTGAGGTTGCCATTTGCCGGAACCTCTGCATTATAATCCACGCACTTTACTGACAATGTCGTTCCATCCAGCTTAAATGTTCCATTCCAGGAACTGTCTAACGTCGTCTTATCCGGCACTGTCATCCGGATCTCCCAGTTTTTCAGCGCTCCACTTGTTTTGTTCGTAATCGTGGAATCAAGTTGTCCGCTGTATCCATTTGCACTTTCCCAAGAATTGCTGTTTGTCACCTTGACGAAACAATCCTGTACGGCCTGTGTTTCCGTTGTTTCCTCTTTCTTCGCATCCGATGTCGTTTCCGGTTCGGCCTCTGTCTCCGTCTGAACTGCCTCCTCGGAAGTTACTTTCTCGGCTTCATCCTTCGGCTTTCTGCGCACCATTACAACAATCAATACGGCAATCACTGCTACCAGCACAGCGATCACTGCAATCCATACCTTGTTATTGTTTTTCTTCATTGCTTCACCTGATTCCTTCCCCTGTAACCCTCTTACTTTGTACGTTTTTCCTGTATCCAGATATATAACCGGTGCAGGTCAACCTCATCGTATGCCTGTCCTCTGGCACGCTCCGACTCGATCTGATATTTCTTCTTATTTGTCTTGATTACGAGCAGATATGCTAGATTCGTCTTGCTTGTCTGTCCGAGTGTGATCGGTTTGATATCCACACTTTTTATATCATCCATTGCGATCTCGATATGACGTTTCTTATCATGATAGGTCAGTGTTCCATCCTCGATTGCCGCGATTCCTTCGCCTTCGAACCGCTCCCATTTGTCACTTAATACAAGCACAAATACAATAATACACAGAAGCAGTGCCGCAACACTTACCATATTTGAAACAAGCGCCGCTTCGATAAGCTTCGAACATACGGTAGATACCAGTCCAAATACAACAATACATCCAACCAAAGTGAAAAAGATTGCTCTTCTCCAGCGTGTAATATACCCTACTTTTACTTTCATGTCATTCCTCTTATCTTATTTAATCAAACACGTGCCTATTATATGCTTTTTTACCTTGTTCGGCAACCGTTTTCTAAGGAAAACCCTCGATTTTGCGTCTTTTCCATAATTTCCGGTCCTAGCTGCACGCGCGATTCAATTTCTATAACACGGTCTCCGAGATTCCACCACGATTTCTCCGGACCGGCTGCATCGTCCTGCCATATTCTTTCAGAAAGTCCTGTGCAAGCTGCAGCATATCCGCGTGATTATAGATATCCGCAAGCTCAAACAGTGCATCACCACTCTGCCGGATTCCGAAGAAATCTCCCGGTCCACGTAGTTTCAAATCTTCGCTTGCGATAAAGAATCCATCGTTGGAATTCTCTAGCACACGCAAACGTTCCATTGACTCTTCGGATTCTTTTCCGTTGATAAAGATACAATACGACTGCTTCTTTCCACGTCCGACTCTGCCCCGCAGCTGATGCAGCTGTGCAAGTCCGAACCGCTCTGCATTTTCCACCATCATCACAGTTGCATTTGGATTGTTCACACCAACTTCAATCACAGTTGTCGAAACAAGGACATCAATCTCACCGTTAGCAAACCGCCGCATAATCTCATTTTTTTCATCCGGGCGCATCTGCCCATGCAGCATCTCAATCCTTGTGCCGGCGGGCAGGTTTGCCCGCATCGTATCCACATACTCTGTGACGTTTGTCACATCGAGTGTCTCGCTCTCCTCCACCATAGGACAGACGACATAAACCTGGCTTTTTTCTGCAATCTGACCGGCAATAAATTTGTATGCGGTCTGACGATAATTTGTACCGACCACACAGTTTTTGATTGGTTTTCTGCCTTTCGGCAGTTCTTTAATCACCGAGATATCCATATCTGCATATAAAATGATGGCAAGCGTCCGGGGAATCGGTGTCGCAGACATGACAAGTGTATGCACGCCATAGCCCTTGTCCGATAATTTCTTTCGCTGGTTTACCCCAAACCGGTGCTGTTCGTCCGTCACAACCAGTGCCAGATCTTTGAATTCCACCTTGTCCTCTAAAAGTGCATGTGTGCCGATCACGACGTCAACTCCCCCCTGCTTCAATGCTTCATAGATTCTTCGTTTCTCCTTTAGTGGTGTCGACCCGACGAGACACGCTGTACGGATATCATACTTCGCAAACTGCTCTGACAGTTCCTCGTAATGCTGTCTCGCAAGCACCTCGGTCGGTGCCATGAGTGCGCCCTGATACCCCGCCTTTGCACAGGCAAGCAACGATGCCGCAGCAACGACGGTCTTTCCGGAACCGACATCCCCCTGGATCAAACGGTTCATCACACCATCGCCTCCCATATCCGCAAGGATATCCTCGATTGCCTGCTGCTGTCCCTTCGTGAGCGAAAAAGGAAGATCTGATATGTAGTCCGCAACTGCCTTCCCCTGCACGATTTTGTGCGTATTTTCCTGCAGCTGCGTCGTCTTCTTCATGGATGCCATATCATAGAGAAACTGGTAAAACTCATCAAATGCAAGCCTGCGGATTGCATTTTTTAAGACTGTCTGGTTCATCGGGAAATGAATGTTCTCATAGGCCTCGGATAATTCCATCAGGTTATGTTCCGTCCGTACACCCTCCGGTATATAATCCTCCATCTGGCAGATCAGCTCCCTGGTCGCGATAATTGCCTTCTGGAAGGTCTTGTTGGATAATCCGCTCGTAAGCGGGTAGACCGGTTGCATCTCCTGCTGCATTCCGGCATACACCGGAAGCTTATAATACTCAGCCTGTTCCATCACACGTGTGCCATTTTTTGCCTTAACAGTTCCGACAAAGACATAGGAATCTCCTTTGTGGAACACATTTTTTAGAAATGGCTGGTTAAACCATGTCATATGCAACGTAGAATCTCCGTCACCCACTGTAAGAATCGTAAGTTTTAGACTTCGCACCTGTCTGACTGTCACATAGGATGTAATCATTGCACGGATCGCATGACGTTCCCCAACCGCCGCATCCCGTATGCGTACCGGTTCCTCATAGCTTAGATAACTACGCGGATATGTATGCAGCAGATCATCAACCGTAACAATCCCAAGTCTTGCAAAACACTCTGCTGTTTTTTCTCCAATTCCTTTTATTGTTTGAATACTGTCTTCTTTTCTCATCGTTTAACAACCCATCCATTTACATCTTGTATCGCAACAACTACGATTATTATAACGGAACCAGACAAATATTTCTACTCTTCAGAATACGAAAATCCTGCCGAAGCTTATCTGCCTCGACAGGATTTTCGTATGTTCGAACAGATGTCACAGACTACCGCCTCGCAATCTGCGTCTGACATCTGCATCATTCTAATGACAAAATATAATAGTAAATCGGCTGTCCGCCAGCATGCGTTTCCACTTCAAAATCCGGATATGCAGCCTGCACAGCTTCTACCAGAGCGTTTGCTTTCTCCTCCTCAACATCACTGCCATAATAGATGCTTAAAAGTTCCGAATTCTCATCCGCCATCGCACCGATCAGGTCTTTCACAACCTCTGTAATATTCTGGCCAACTGCCTGGATACCTGCATCATCGATACCCATATAATCGCCTGTCTTGATTTCCTTTCCATCGATGGATGTATCACGAACAGCGTACGTTACCTGCCCGCTCTTTACGGCTGTCAGTGCATCCTCCATGCCGGCTTTGTTTGCTTCTGCCGTTTCCGTCTCATCAAATGAGATCAGGGCACTGATTCCCTGCGGAATCGTCTTCGTCGGGATGACAAGAACCGTCTTTTCTTCCTCGATCTCAGCTGCCTGGTTGGCCGCTAAGATAATATTCTTGTTGTTCGGGAATACAAATACAGTTTCTGCATTTACCTTGGATATCGCATCTAACACATCCTCTGTACTCGGATTCATCGTCTGTCCACCTTCGATGATATAATCGACACCGAGATCCTTGAAGATATCATTCAATCCCTGTCCAACAGAGACTGCCACAAAACCAAATGGTTTCTTTGGTTCATCCTTTTTTTCTTCTTTCTTTGCATCTAGTTGTGCTTCCTGTTCGGCAGCTTTCTTGCGGTCCTGCTCATGGATGACTTTTTCTTTGTGTTCTTCCCGCATATTGTCAACCTTCATGCTGGTCAGGGAACCATATTCGAGTCCTTTTTCAAATGCAAGTCCCGGATGGTTTGTATGCACATGCACTTTCACAATCTCATCATCCGAAACAACGACAAGGGAATCACCGATGGATGTTAAGAACTCCTTGAACTTCGCTTCGGTCTCTGCATTGTATTCCTTCTCGAGCATGATGATAAACTCTGTACAATAACCATATTTGATATGGGATGTATCGATTTCTTCCGATGACATCATCGATGCATTTTTTTTCGTACCGCCGGATACTGCCTGCGGATCAATCACTTCTTTTCCTGTCAATCCGTTATAAGCACCTGTCAGAAACTCCATGAGCCCCTGTCCGCCGGAGTCAACCACGCCTGCTTCTTTCAGTACCGGAAGCAGCTCCGGTGTCTGTTTTAATACTTCGTTTCCGTAGTCAAGAATTTCCTGTCCAAGTGTCTCGAAATCCATATCCATCTCGGAAAGTTCCACTGCCTTTTCTGCGACACCCTTTGCCACCGTCAGAATCGTACCTTCCTTCGGCTTCATAACTGCCTTATACGCTGTCTCTACAGCACGTACAAAACCATCTGCAAGTACGGAAACTGTAATCTGTGTCTTCCCTTTGATTTCTTTACAGAATCCACGCAGAAGCTGGGATAAAATGACACCGGAATTTCCTCTTGCTCCACGCAGGGAACCACTTGAAATCGTCTTGGACAGTTCATCCATCGATGGATTCTCCAATGCGCTTACTTCTTTTGCCGCTGCCATGATCGTAAGCGACATGTTCGATCCGGTATCACCATCCGGCACCGGGAATACATTTAATTCGTTGATATAATCTTTGTTTTTTTCTAGATTGTACGCACCAGCAATAAATGCTTTCTGTAACAACTGGGCATCAATTACCTTTGTAGCCACTTTGTCTATCCTCCTAATTTATACGTATTCTTAGTCTATCACACGAACGCCTTCAACAAAAATGTTGATGGCTTTTACTTTCATACCTGTCATCTCTTCAATCGTGTACTGTACAGTACTGATCAAGTTGTCACATACCGTCGAAATGCTGACGCCATATGCCACAATAATATGAAAATCAATCGACAGTTCGTTGTTTTCTCCGATGACGACATTGACACCCTTACTGATGCTGTCACCCTTCAGAAGCTTTGCAATTCCATCCTTCATGCTGATCGTCGCCATACCAACGATACCGAAACACTCCAATGCAGCATGTCCGGCATATTGGGCGATGACTTCATTTTCTATAATGATTTCACCGTTTTCATTCGATAAATAACCCTTCATGGTTCTACCTCCGTTTCCGTGATGAGCCAAGTCTAATCCTGGCTGTATAAAGTCATATAGCGCTATTATACCCTTTTTCACAGGATTACGCAACTTTTACATGATATGCATTTCTTTCAATTTGTCATTAAACTATATAAAACTCCGTATTGACAGACAGCAAAAAAAAACAGCATACGAATATGCTGTTTTTTGCGGTCTGCTTAGGCTCTCTCAACCTTACCAGACTTCAAGCACTGTGTGCAAACATAAATCTTCTTAGGAGTACCGTTAACTACTGCCTTCACAGACTTGATGTTTGATTTCCACATTCTGTTTGATCTTCTATGAGAATGGCTCACATTGTTACCGAAATGAGCTCCTTTTTCACAAATACTACACTTTGCCACCGTTAGCACCTCCTTGACAAATATTAAGCCCTGCCTGCATAATTCTCTTTGCGGGCTCACAACATAGGCTATTTTACCAAATAACTTTTCAATATGCAAGAAAAATTTTCATTTTTTTTGATTTTTTTGAAAAATTCTTTTTCTGCATCTTTTATTTCACCA
>ERZ1034998.1060-NODE-1060-length-16520-cov-6.980747_pt1 | contig 16520 bp, 13 predicted proteins | sample MGYA00520621_ERZ1034998 | MGnify/ENA primary metagenome ERZ1034998 (study PRJEB33766, sample SAMN09781748) | gut metagenome | biome: gut microbiome | host: Homo sapiens | place: Madagascar | study: EMG produced TPA metagenomics assembly of the PRJNA485056 data...
GATCAAAGAGGCAAAAAAGGAAGCGGTTTTGGAATATATCCGCAAAGAAAAGCAGCAAATGAAAAATCGTGAGACAGAAAAGACGGACCAGCTTGCAATCTTAGACCAATATGATATATTATATAGTATGTATCCGGATCTGGTTGGATGGATCAAAGTTGACGGGACACCAATCGATTATCCGGTGATGCAGGATCATACAGGCGGGGAATATTATCTGAAACACAATTTTGAAGGAAAAGATGATAATAAGGGAAACCCGTTTGTTTCCGCAGATGCCAGCATTGATCCGATGGATCAGAATATTGTGATCTTTGGGCACAACGTAAGTGATGGAAGCCAGTTTGGAGATCTGGATGCCTATCTGGATAAGAAATTTTACAAAAAGCATCCGGTGATTACTTTTGATACGATTTATGAAACTGGACAATATCAGATTGTTGCGGTGGTAAAGACACATGTAAAGGAAAAAGACGAATCCGGATTCCGTTATTACTGGTTTCGGAATTATAAAAACCGGAAAGAGTTTCAGAATCTGCTGGATTTTGTGGAAGAGAACCGTGTGTATGATACAGGGGAGCATCTTATCTATGGAGATACCACAATTATGCTCTCTACCTGTGAATACACGGTAAACAATGGGAGACTCGTAGTCATAGCAAAAAGGATATAGGGCAGAAGATGAAAAAATTAGGGATGATGAAAACGATACTGATGATGGGATGTGCGCTGGCGCTGCTTTTTGCAGCCGTTCCGCAGCCGGTTATGGCAGCGAACAGCCAGATGAATCTGACGGTTGGAACAACCAATGATGCAAAAGCCGGGGATACGGTAACGGTACGTCTGGTCGGAAGCAATAATCCGGGACTTTCGACATTTGCAGCAAGACTGGCATATGACGATTCTGATCTGGAATATGTAGGAACCACATGGGCAAATACGATTTCTTCGGATTCGGGAAATATTGAGCTGGTTTCCCCGGTTACGGAAAATAATCAGCAGGCACTTAATCTTTCGGCAATTTTAAATAAGACTTATTCCCAGAATGAAACCATTGCCACGGTTACCTTTAAGGCGAAAAATGCATATACAACGATGCCGGTTACCCTGACCGTGCGTGAAGTGACGGATGCAAGTTACAATCCGGTTACGGTTACAACGGTTGTGGATGCTTCTGCAGGACAGACACAGAGCCAGTCACAGTCCCAGAGCACTTCCCAGAGTCAGTCGTACAGTCAGGATGACACAGAGTATACAGATGATATAGATGATACAGACGATACGGACGATACGGACGATACCGATTCGTACGATGATACAGACGATATGCAGGATTCCAAGAGCAGCAGTGGGAATACACATAAAACTTCATCGAACAAAAAGAATAACAGTGGAAATACATCAAAAAACGGAAACCGGACAGATGCAACACCAAAGACAGGTGCGGTTGATCTGCGGATGGTATTTGGAGCAGCAGTAATTGTTTTTTTACTGGCAGCAGCAGGCTGCATCCGTTTCCTGAATAAAAAGAAAGAGTAAATTATGAATTATGCTGGAATTAAGTATTGTGACATCGCAAACGGTCTCGGCTGTCGGACGGTACTGTTTGTATCCGGATGCCGCAATGCATGTAAGGGCTGTTTTCAGCCACAGACATGGGATTTTACCTATGGAGAATGTTTCGATGAGCAGGTACAGCAAAAGGTGCTTGATTCACTGAAACCGGAGTATATAGAGGGAATGACCCTGTTGGGAGGAGAGCCGTTTGAGGAAGAAAATCAGGAGGCTCTTCTTCCTTTTATGAAAAAAGTAAAAAGTTTGTATCCGGATAAGAATGTCTGGGCATTTACCGGATATATATATGATAAAGACCTGATTTGGGGAGGCAGAAAACATACGAAAGACACGGATGACCTGCTTTCCCTGATCGATGTACTGGTGGACGGTCCATTTATTGAGGAACAGAAGGATATTACGCTCAAGTTCCGGGGATCGGTCAATCAGCGCATTCTTGACTTGAAAAAAACCATGGAAAGTGGCAAAATAGTTAAGTTGATGGAATAGTTATGAAAACGAGGATGGATACATATGAAAAAGCATATTAATGCATTGTTGGGATTTGTCTGTTATACAATCGGTGTGATTGCAGCAGCATATTACGGGTTGTGGAAGATGCTTGTGCTTCCGCTTCATACTCTGGCAGTTTCTTTTCTGGCAGGGGACCTGAATATCACACTGCTTGCGGTATGTGTTGTCAAAATACTTTTTTCAACAACGATGGCAGGATTGATCTGGTGCATTGGCTATATAGCCTATAATTACTTTAAAGGCACACAGGATCCGGACTGGGAAACTATGGAGAAAGAGTACATGGCAGAAAAAGAAGAGAAAGAGAGGCAGGCATCGTGATTTTACGGGTTCCGGAATATTATGAGAAATTTTCCTGCATTGCATCCCGCTGCAAGGACAGTTGCTGTGCAGGCTGGGAAATTGACATTGATGAGGATTCCTATGCATATTACAACAGTGTGGAAGGTAAATTTGGCAAAAGACTCAAAGAAAGTATGTATGAGGCCGATCCGGATGATGATGGCGGTGGATACCGTTTTAAGTTGAAAGGGAAGAAACGCTGTGCCATGCTCAATGACCATAATCTCTGTGATCTTTATACAGCACTTGGGGAAGAGGCTCTGTGTGAAGTGTGTACAGAATATCCGCGTTTTTCCCTGATTTACGGAGATGTGGAGCAGAAAGCACTGAGTCTTTCCTGCGAGGAAGTCGGACGGATTCTGTTTGAGCGGACAGAACCGGAAAAGCTGGTGGATATAGAGCTGCCCGGAAATTGCGATGACGGTGAGGACGATCCGGCATATGTTGCGTTCATGGAATGGGTGCAGCAGGAGTCGGTGAATATTCTGCAGAATCGTACCCATAATATTCCGGAGCGCATGAGAGAGTTTCTGGCGTGGTGTGACCGTGTACAGACCGTGATCAATTATGCACAGGCAAAAGAGGATATGTCGGTACTGGCAGACTGGAGATACGAAGATGCCGGTCATGAACTTCGGGAGTGGGAGCAGAAAAATATTGAGGGAAAAGAGAAGCCGGTTCGTGCACTTTCTTATGAAGATTTCGAGGAACGTTTTGCGGTTTTTGCCGATATGGAAGAGCTGGATGATGAATGGGTTCACACCAAGGAAGAATTCGAAAAGCTGTATCACGAAGATACCTATGAGGCATTTCTGACAGAATATATGCGATCATCGGATTATTCGGAACTTGGCTATGAACATCTTCTGGTTTATTTTGTGTATCGTTATCTGATGAATTCGATATATGATTATGATATTTTATCCTATGCCAAAATGATTGTGATGGCAACCCTTGTGGTAAGAGATATGGATGCGGCACGTTTTTACAGAAACGGTGGCAAATTCACAATGTCTGACCGTATTGACGTAGCGCGTATTTTCTCAAAGGAAGTGGAACATTCCGAAGGAAATGCACAGGATCTGAAAGAAATGTGTATGATGGAAGAAATTGCGAAAGTGGATGCACTTTGCAGACAGATTTAAACGTTTATAACAGAGATAAAACAGGCATCTGGCGAACCCCGGATGCCTGTTTTGTATTATGCTTTATTTGTCTAACAGATCGGTATAGAAATCTGCGTAATCCTTGCGGTTGTCCTTGCAAAAATCAATGGCAGCAGATGGATGCTGGTTCAGACGTCCGGTCAGCAGATACGGAATATCATATCCCCATACGGCACCGGTTTCTTTGAGCGGCAGCATATAGTCTTCTAAGAACCGGAGTACCGGGAATACATTGTATTTCGGATTTTTCAGAAAACTCAGAAGCAGTTCCATGGCACAGTTTCCGGCACCCCGTCCCATGGACATCATGGTAGCATCTAAAAGACTGACACCGTGGGAGAGTGCTTCGATCGTGTTGGCAAAGGCAAGCTGCTGGTTATTGTGTGCATGCATACCGATGTATTTGCCGTATTTTTCTCCAAGTTCGGTGTATTTATCTGCAATCGCACGGATCTGTTCCGGGTAAAGAGCACCGTAACTGTCCACGATATAAATGCCATCGGCGCTGCTTTGACCGACCATTTCAAGTGCCTGGTCAATATCGGATTCTTTGGCATTGGAGATTGCCATGATATTACAGGTTACCTCGTAGCCCTTTGCCTTGGCATCTTCAATCATTTCGATTGCAGCAGGCATCTGGTGCACGTAAGTTGCCACACGAACCATGTCAATTACACTGTCTTTTTTGTCAATGATATCTTTTTTGTAATCGCAGCGTCCGACATCTGCCATGACGGAAATCTTCATATCGGAGTTGTTGTCACCAACGATCTCACGGATGGATTCTTCATCACAGAACTTCCACTTGCCGAATTTATTTACGTCAAACAGCTCCTTGGAAGCTTTATAACCAAACTCCATATAGTCAACGCCGGCCTTTACATTGGTGCGGTAGAGTGCGTTGATAAAGTCATCGGAGAACATAAAGTTGTTTACGAGTCCTCCGTCACGAATGGTTGCGTCCAATACACGAATATCGGAACGTGCTGTCATTAAGTCTCCTTTTTGAGCCATTTTTGTTTCCTCCTTGTGGTTCTTTGAATCTTTTACACTTTAACGCTTTGACGCGTGTGAGTATATAATAACACAATTCGATAAAAATGCAAGCAAAAACTTTACTTTTTTCCAGTCTCCTAATATAATTAAATCGGGTGAAAGCCCGAAGGAGGAGAAAATGATATACTTATTAGGAACATATGAACACGCACTGGTTGCTTTTATCGGTGTTTTATTTGCTTTTGCAGTGACCTGTATTGCAATTGCAAAATTAAACGGATATCTGCCGAAGGACATGGGAAGACAGTATGCACATGATGGAGCTCTTTCCGCAGGAAAACCAAGAGGTGCGGGTATTATTTTTGTGTTGACTTTTGTTGTTTCCGCATTGTTGTTTGGCAAAATGAATAAGGAAATTATCATTTATCTGGTGCTGATCGTCATCGAAATGTTCACCGGATTCTTTGATGATGCCGCAGAAAAACCATGGGGAGAGTATTTAAAGGGAATTCTGGATCTGGCGGTGGCAGTCGTTGTAGCCATTTCCTATCTGCATTACAATTCCAGTGAGATCACCATTGCCATTACGGGAACGACCATCGTGATTCCACCGGTTGTATTTGCCATTCTGACCGTTATTCTGGTGTGGGTTTCCATCAATGTTACCAACTGTTCGGATGGTGTGGATGGATTGTCGGGAACACTGACCATTATCACGTTGATGAGTGTGTTTGTTCTTGACAATATTTTAAAAGTCAATGATTCTTTCAATTACTGTATTTTACTGTTTGCGGTATGTCTGCTGGGATATCTGTGGTATAACGCAACACCGAGCAAGCTTCTTATGGGAGATGCCGGATCACGTGCAATGGGTATTTTTATTGCCATTGCGGTATTGAAGATGCACAGTCCGTTTATGTACCTGCTGGTTGCTGCGGTACTTATCGCAGACGGTGGTCTTGGTCTGGTAAAGGTTTCACTGCTTCGGTTTTTAAAGATACATATTCTGAAGAATACCATCACACCGATCCACGACCATGTAAGAAAAAAGGGTGGGTGGTCCAATGCCCAGGTGGTATTTCGTTTTGCTATCATTCAGATTGTAATTTCACTTGCAGCAATTTATCTGGTTATGATTTAAGTTGTAGTTATAATTGGAGGCTTTATGCGTTTTGTTTCCATTGAAGATGCCAGACCGGGAATGTGTCTTGCGTATGATTTATATGATTCCATGGGGCGTACCATGGTGGGAAGTGGCTGTGAACTGACGGCTTCCTATATCAATAAACTAAACGAATACGGATTTAGCGGTATTTATATCGAGGATGAACAGTCGAAAGATATTTACATCGAAGCAACAATACCGGAAAAACTGCGCCAGGAAGGGTTTAAATGTGTGCAGGAGAATGATATTGACCGTTGTGCCGAGATTGCACAACAGATTGTGGAGAATCTTTTGTCCAGAAAAAATGTGTGTCTGGATATGACAGATCTGCGCTCATACGATGATTATACATATGCACATTCGGTGAATGTTGCGGTGCTCTGCTGCGTGATCGGTATGGGGATGGGAATGAGTGAACGCGATCTGAATTATCTGGTTACAGCGGCTCTTTTGCATGATCTTGGAAAACTTGCCATTCCAAAGGAAATACTAAACAAACCGGGCAGGCTGACACCGGATGAATACCAGCTGATGAAGACCCATTCGACCCGTTCGTACCAGCTGCTTTCGAAGCGCTGGAATATTTCGGCGCATATCAAGCAGACGGTACTTCTTCATCATGAAAATGTAGATGGAAGCGGATACCCACAGGGGCTGATGGGAGATGAACAGTCACTCTCCGTAAGAATTGTACATGTGGCGGATGTGTATGATGCGCTGACATCAAGACGTCCGTATAAGAAACCATATTCTCCTTATGAGGCAGTAGAATATCTCATGGGAGCCTGTGGCATCATGTTTGACAAAAACGTTGTGGAAGTGTTTATGGAACGTGTCCCACTGTTTCCGAGAGGGACGGAGGTAAACCTGTCGGACGGACGTAAGGGACTGATCTATGAAAACAAGGGACCGCATAATTTGCGTCCGGTTCTGAATATGCCGGATGGAACCAAACTGGATCTGATGGAAAATAAAAACTTAAATGTTACGATTCTTCCACCGGAATATCTTGATACGGTTTCTCCAGATTCGGAAGAGCCGGGAAGAAAGAAGATGGTTCAGGAAACTGCCAGAAAAAAAATCATGATCGTAGATGATATGAAGACTAATCTGGATGCCATGCGTGGAATTCTTGAGGATGAGTATACCGTCATTCTCTGTAAATGCGGAAAACAGGCATTGCATTATCTGGAACACAATGAGTTTCCGGATCTGATCATTATGGATGTTGATATGCCGGAAATGAACGGAATCGAGACTACCATGAGAGCAAACAAGCTCACAGGGGGCAGGATACCGGTTCTGTTTGTCACGGCCATGTGTGATGCGCATACGGTAATGACCTGTCGGAGACTGCATGCGGCAGGATATATTGTGCGGCCATATAAAGCCATTTATATCAAATCCGAAGTAGAGCGGATATTTAGTGGTTGGAGGTAAAACGACTATGGGACTGGTTTTCCATCTGATCTGTCTTTTTTTTACACTGTTTGTATTACAAAGTTATGTCAGCAGCGGGTTTCACGCAAGGGAACACCGGCTGCTGCCGTTGGTTTTAGGGCTGATTGCACTGAACAGTTTTTATCGCATTACCTATTATGTTACGGGAGAGGCACAGACACTTCGTATACTGACAGATTTACTGGCCATTCACATGCTGTATCTTATGATTCATTATGTGGGTGATTTTATGAAATTCCAGCTGAAACTCAGGACGGAAGTGATTTTGTTCTGCAGTCTGGTGCTGTTTAATTCCATGTTGATTATACGTGCTGCGCAGCGCGAGACGTATCAGGATGCGTTTCGGATTGCGCTGCTTTGTTATACGGGAATTCTTCTGGGGCTGGCTACTTATGTGAGAGTGAAAAGCGAGGTTTCTGTCTGGGAGGGACATGTAAATGATATGTTGTATCTTGGCATGGCACTTCCGGGAGTTGCAATGTTGTTTCGCGCAGTTACGCCGAAAGCGGAAGAATTTCTGGTGCCGGGAGCTTTTGAAATTTCCTGTCTGATTGTCTTTTATCTGATGATGACGGGAAGATTATCCAATGTGACGAACATTATCCGGGAAAACTTTTATAATATCAGTGATATCCCTACGTTTTTGTTTGACAACAGAATGCGTTACCGGGATGCCAATGCCAGTGCCAGACGATGGTTTCCGGAAATTGTGGGGGAACTGACGGACGATCCGCAGGAGTACCCTTTTTATACCAAAATGATGCGTTGGAGTAAAGACCCGGATCAGGATTATGTGGTTCAGTGGAAAGAAAGTTATTGCAGGTGTCAGCTGCATCCGGTCTGCAGTGAAAATGTGGTGAGAGGATATATTCTTACTCTGCTCGACATCACACAGCAAAAGAAGGAAACGGTTCTGATGGAGGATCTGAAAAAGAAAGCAGAAGAACAGTCATTTTTAAAAAGCCGTTTTCTGGCATCGGTCAGTCATGATCTGCGCAGTCCGCTGCATGCGATTATCGGAGGTTCGGACATTTTAAAAAGGCAGAATCTTCCGGATGAGAGCAAAAACATTCTTGAATATATCCGTATCGCGGGAAATAATCTGCTTGAACAGGTGGATACCATCCTTGCATATTCGAAGCTGGAAGCAGGAATGTTGACGCTCAAAGACAAAACATACAATTTTTATGAGATGATCGAGGAACAGGCCCGTCTTTGTCTGCTGAATATCCGGGAAAAAGATATCGTATTTACCGTGAGGTTTCTGGACCGGTTTCCGGAGCAGGTAAGTGGGGACTATTTACGTGTGGCACAGATTTTTCAGAATATTTTATCGAATGCCTGCAAGTTTACGGAACAGGGAACGATCACGCTGTCACTTCACTGTAAGATGGAAGAAGGACAGGTATGGTTTGACGGCTGTGTGGAAGATACCGGCGTGGGAATGACAAAGGAAAAACTTGCACAGGTATTTACGGAATATGTTTCGTTCTCCGAGGATATGGGGGTAGAGGGCTTTGGCCTGGGTCTGTCAATTGTCAGACAGCTCGTAGAAATGATGCATGGCTGGGTAAGAGCAGAGAGTGATCCGGGAAAAGGGACACGCGTATCTTTTGGGTTTTATCAGAAACAGGTTATGGCTGAGATATCAGAGCCGAGAAACATCGGACGGGAAATATTAAAAGAACAGAGTGATCCGCAGGTTGAAGAAATACAGCCGAACTGGATTTATCCGCGGGCACGTGTCCTTCTGGTGGATGATATGGAAGCAAACAGGGTGATTTTTCAGGAACTTGCGGCTCCATGGAAGTTTATATTGGATCTGGCGGTGTCAGGAGAAGAAGCTGTACAGATGGTAAAAGAACGGGAATACCAGATGATCATTCTGGATCAGATGATGCCGGGAATGTCCGGATTTGAGACGGCGGATCAGATACAAAGATACAGTCATGCACCGCTTGTTCTTATGACAGCGGATATTTCTGACGAAGTGAGAAGCCGTTCCATCCGGCATGGATTTACCGATTTTATGCCGAAACCGATCCGGCTGCAGCGGATGAGGCAGGTTTTAGAAACCGGAATTCCGGTCAGATACAGGGAACTTCCGAATCCGGTCGATGCGTCAAAGACGGCGAAAGCCACAGGGCAGAGGAACGCTACGGATATCCGTACGCTGGAATCTTATTGGAAAGAGGTGGAGGGTTTACTTCCGAAACTTCCGGAATATGTCCAGCGGGATCTGCATATGTTTCAGACAAAAGTTCATGGAATCAAAGGTATCAGCCGCCAGATTGGAAAAGAGGAGATTGCCCAGCAGGCAGAAATTATGGAGATGGCGGCAAAGACCGAAAATCGTGCCTTTATAAACCGGAATCTGCATACTTTTTTAGAGCAGCTGCAGGGGACGGTGAAAGAAGTAAAACAGGAGACAAAAGATTCACAGGAAAGCGGTCACATACCTCGGCAGGAAAAGTTTCCCATGATGGATGGAGAGCAGCGCCGGCTGTGCTGGAAAGGGTTAAAGTATGGATTTGATACCTATGATATTGTACAGATTGAGGAGAATATAAAGATACTTTCTGAACATGAATTACCGCCGGAAGAAAAAGAAAGGCTTCCCGTGGTAAGGGAAGCCTATGAAAATCTGGATTATGAAATTGGAAGCAAAGCCTGTATGTTTTAGACACGGCGGCGCAATAACGCATAGAATTTTTCAATATGGAAAGGTTTTCCCTGAACCGCCTGGACTTTCAGGCGGTTTTCTTCATTGAAACCTACCAGAATGTTGTGATTGGCCTCTGCCAGGTAATCCATAATACCGTCAATATCGGATTTGGTATTTTTCGGACAGTTTACATACATATGTTTGTTTGCGGTAATATGCATGGTATAAGAGATGCTGAAATGATACCAGAGCATTTTGTGGAGCGTCGAATGTTTATAGATCCACAGAATCTCCTGAATAGGCACAATGGCATTTCCATATGGTGATGTCATGATAAAATAATGTTCGGTAATAAACATATCCTCCGTTGCCAGCTGTGGAAGTGTTGCAAGCTCTTCCTCGGCCTCGGCGAGAATCTGACCCGGATGTCCGAAGACGATCAGGTTCTGGCACGGTGGGGAAAGCACCGGGAACCGGATATAGACCATACAGATCAGAAGATACAGGACGGTATAAATCATGGAACCGAAATACGCGAAGAATAAAATGCGCGTCGTGGTTAAATGATAGTCAGGCTCACTGAAATAATACGAAGACAGCTGATTGCGGATACCGGTTTCGGTCCAGTTCAGGTCAGAGGAAAGCTGGGACAAAAGTGCCAGATAAGATTCTTTTCCTTTGACGATCCGGCCGGTGACGGTCAGACGGTCGATCGTAGGGAGTCCTTCCTCACATGTATGCGGGGTAAGGAGAATGATGCTGCAATTATTTTTCTGTGTGGTGTAATAATAATATCCGCGGGTCTGTCCATAGGTTTCACAGGTATATCCGCTGAATTTCAGATCTGTGAAGGTCATGCGTACATAACGGTGATGGTTCTTGTAGGCGTCCGCAATTTTGGTATTGTCGGAAAGCTGTGCAGGGCGCAGCATGGCACCCAGTGGAAATACGATCCAGAGAACTGCAAGTAAAACCAGATATATCATTGGAGAAAAAAGTCTTCTGCGATAGAAGGCCTGAATATTTTTGGAAATATAATGTTCGTAGTTGTCAGGCATGGAAAATCCTTTCTGTAGTTCAACTTATGCATTCAGTATAAAGGTTTCGGGAAGAATAATCAACCTTGCTTTTGCCATAAAAACTTGCTAAACTATGATACAAAGCAGGAGGAAAAGAATGGACGCGTATACGGGTTTTGCGCAGGTTTATGACCTGTTTATGGATAATGTGCCCTATGATGAATGGTGTGCATATATTTGTGAGACATTAAAAAAGCATGGAATTGCAGACGGACCGGTGCTGGATCTGGGATGCGGAACCGGAGAACTGACCCGGAGACTGGCTGCCTGTGGGTATGATATGACCGGTGTGGATGTTTCTGTGGATATGCTGCAGAAAGCCATGGAAAAGCAGACAGATCCGCCGATTCTTTATCTGCTGCAGGAGATGCAGACACTCGAACTGGATGGATGTGTGCGGGCAGTCTGCTGTACCTGTGACTGTGTCAATTATGTACTTGAGCCACAGGAACTTTCCGATGCATTCCGGCGGGTTGCCGCCTGTCTGGAAAGCGGTGGAGTATTTATCTTTGATATGAATACCGCCTATAAATACGAACAGCTTCTTGGAGATCACACATTTGCGGAGAGCAGGCAGGAAGGAAGTTTTATCTGGGAAAATTATTATGACGAAGAGACCAGAATCAATGAATATGACCTGACACTGTTTATCCCGGAAGCGGGAGAGCTGTACCGCCGATATGCGGAAACACACTATCAGAGAAATTATAAGATGGAACAGATAGTGGATTTTCTGCAGCAGGCGGGACTGGTCTGTGAAGGAATGTATGATGATTACACCGACGCCGGGGTCAAAGCCGATAGTGAGCGTATCACATTTGTTACAAGAAAAGAATAAAGGAGAAATGATACATGGCAGATTATATTGTTAGAGCAACCGCAGCAGGTGCCGCAATCCGGGCATTTGCAATTACATCGAGGGATCTGGTGGAGACCGCCAGACAGGATCACAATACGTCCCCGATCATGACGGCAGCCCTGGGACGTCTGTTGTCCGGCGGTGCAATGATGGGAACAATGTTAAAAGGGGAAAAGGATCTTCTGACCCTGCAGATTCAGTGCAGCGGTCCGGCCAGGGGACTTACCGTTACTGCGGATGCCAATGGACATGTCAAGGGATTTGTCAATAATCCGATTGTGGAACTTCCGCCAAACAAAGACGGACATTTAAATGTAGGGGGTGCGCTGGATCTCGGTATTTTGAGCGTCATCAAAGATATGGGACTAAAAGAGCCATATGTGGGACAGTGTCAGCTGCAGACAGGAGAGATTGCAGAAGATTTAACCTATTATTTTGCAACTTCCGAGCAGATTCCGTCTGCGGTAGGATTGGGTGTGCTGATGAACAAAAACAACACGGTGCGTCAGGCCGGCGGATTTATTATTCAGCTTATGCCGTTTACGAGTGACGAGATCATTGAAAAACTGGAAAAGCGTATTGCAGAGATCGATTCTGTGACTATGATGCTGGAGCGAGGACTGACACCGGAAGGAATTCTCGAAGAAATTCTCGGAGATTTCGGCTTGGAAATCACCGACAAAATTCCGGCAGCATTTGTCTGTGACTGTTCCAAGGAGCGGGTATCGCGTGCACTTTCAACGCTCAGCAAAAAAGATCTTGATGACATCATCAATGATGGGGAGAGCATCGAGGTAAAGTGCCAGTTCTGTAACAAGGCATATGAATTTTCCGTAGAGGAATTAAAGGAGTTGAGAAAGTGAGACAGGGATTTGTAAAAGCAGCTGCAGTCACACCGAAAATTAAAGTGGCAGATACAAAATACAATGCAGAACTGATTCTGGATATGATGAAAGAAAGTACCCGGCAGGGAGCAAAGATTGTAGTTTTTCCGGAACTTTGTCTGACCGGCTATACCTGTCAGGATCTGTTTTTGCAGGAACGTCTGCTGCAGGGCGCAAAGGATGCGCTGATGAAATTAGTAAAAGAGAGTGCTTCACTGGACGCCATTTTTTTCGTGGGACTTCCCTTTGAAATCCTTGGAAAATTATACAATGTGGCGGCAGTGTTTTCCCATGGAGAAGTGCTTGGACTTGTACCGAAGAGTTATCTGCCGAATTACAATGAATTTTATGAGGCGAGACATTTCGTATCCGGAGCAGAGCTTGCGACAGAGGTGGTTCTGCCGGACGGAAGCTGTGTTCCTGCGGACCGGGATCTGCTTTTTGTCTGTGAGCAGATGCCGAAACTCAGAATCGGTGTGGAACTGTGTGAGGATCTGTGGACACCGAATCCGCCGAGTATCTCCCATGCACTGGCGGGGGCGTCTGTTCTGGTGAATTTGTCGGCTTCGAATGAACTGACCGGCAAAGACAGTTACCGCAGGGAACTGGTAAGTGGCCAGTCTGCACGTCTTCTTGCGGCATATATTTATGCGTCAGCGGGAGAGGGAGAGTCTACACAGGATCTGGTGTTCTCCGGGCACAACATCATTGCGGAAAACGGACAGATTCTTGCGGAATCCAAGCGTTTTGGACATGGCATCCTGTATTCGGAGATTGATGTGGAACGTCTCTGTGCACAGCGCCGCAGAATGACAACTTTTGTCACTGAGGATCAGACACATACCGAGATTCTGTTCTCTTTAAAAATAGAAGAAACAAAACTGACGCGGTTTATTGATCCGGCACCGTTTGTGCCAACAGACAGACAGAACAGGGAAAAGCGTTGTGATGAAATTCTGATGATTCAGGCAATGGGACTAAAAAAACGTCTGGAACATACCGGAGCCAATGCTGTGGTAGGTATTTCCGGAGGACTGGATTCGACGCTGGCACTGCTGGTGACCGTGCGTGCCTTTGATCTGTGTGGGCGGGATCATAAGGGAATTACGGCCGTCACCATGCCGGGATTCGGGACAACCGACCGCACATATGACAATGCTGTCAAACTGATTCAAAGCCTTGGGGCAGAATTTGTGGAAGTGGATATCTGTCAGGCGGTAAATGTGCATTTTTCGGATATCGGACAGGACCCTTCGGTGCATGATGTGACATATGAAAATTCCCAGGCGCGGGAACGCACGCAGATTCTGATGGACATTGCGAACAAAAAAAATGCGCTTGTGATCGGAACCGGAGATCTGTCGGAACTTGCACTGGGGTGGGCAACGTACAACGGAGATCATATGTCCATGTATGCCGTGAATGCTTCTGTGCCAAAGACACTGGTCCGGCATCTGGTGCGTTATTATGCGGATACCTGTGAGGACAAGCAGCTTTCCGATACACTGTATGATGTATTGGATACACCTGTTTCTCCGGAGCTTCTGCCGCCGGAAGACGGAAAAATTTCACAGAAGACCGAGGATCTGGTAGGTCCGTATGAACTGCATGATTTCTTCCTGTATTATATGCTGCGTCAGGGATTTTCCCCTGCAAAAATTTATCGTCTGGCAAAAATTGCATTTGCGGGAACTTATGAAGATGCATTTATTTTAAAATGGCTGAAAACGTTCTGCCGCAGATTTTTTGCGCAGCAGTTTAAACGTTCCTGCCTTCCGGACGGCCCGAAAGTCGGATCTGTTGCTGTTTCTCCGAGAGGAGATCTGCGTATGCCGAGTGATGCGTGTGCAACATTGTGGATGGAGGAACTGAATACGATTTCTTAGAAAAATACATTTTTTATTCGAATCTTAACCGCCATTATGCTATAATGAAACATATGGATGCAAGAGATAAGGAGAAAGAAGATTCGGATGAAAAAAACATTGTATATCATAAGAGATATAGCCATTACCGTCGGGATTCAGCTGGTGTGTTTTATGGTCTGTTTGTGGATACAAAACAGTACTGTGGAAAATGCGCTGATCCCGGCAGTATCTATTTTTGGAGTCTTTCTGACTTCTGTGATCACACCGGGGTATCTGTATGGTGTGGCAGCTGCAATTCTCAGCGTTCTTGAATTGAATTTTGCTTTCACATTTCCATTTTTTCACTTTAATTTTTCCATACCGGAGAATATGGCATCGGCAGTGATCATTATACTGATGGCTTTGATTACCTGTGGGTTTACCACCAAAATAAAGTATAATAAAATTCTCGAAGCAGAGAGAGAAAAAGAAAAAATCCGTGCAGACATATTCCGTGCGGTTTCCCATGATCTTCGGACTCCGCTTACCACGATCTATGGCTCCAGCTCGGCGCTGCTTGATCCGGATAATGATTTTACGAAGGAACAGCGGACAAAGATGCTGCAGGACATCCAGCAGGATGCACAGTGGCTTTTCCGGATGGTTGAGAACCTGCTTTCGATCACAAAACTTGACAGTGGAAAAGTAAAAATCATTAAGACACCTACGGTTTTGGATGAGCTGATTGATTCGGTGATTTTAAAGTTTCATAAAAGATATCCGGATCAGGAGGTTGAAATTGATATTCCAGATGAATTTGTGGTAATTCCCATGGATGCCATCCTGATCCAGCAGGTGTTGATCAATATTTTAGAAAACGCGGTGCAGCATGCAAAGGGAATGGTGCACCTGGGACTGAAGGTATTTCTTGTGGCGGACAAAGCCGTATTTGAAGTACAGGATGATGGATGTGGAATTCCGGAAGAAAAATTAAAATCCGTTTTTTACGGGAGTCATGAGCCGTATGAGGTATCTTCCGATTGCAAACGGAGCAATGCAGGAATAGGACTGGCAGTGTGCGCAACAATTATCAAAGCGCACGGTGGAAAGATCAAGGCAGAAAATAAGAAAAATGGAGGTGCACTTTTCCGGTTTTATCTGGATATGGAGGAGAAGGAACAGGCATGAACGGAAATAAATATAAGATTTTAATTATTGAGGATGATGAACATATTAACAATCTGGTGGCTACACTTCTGGAGGCAAACGGATATCAGACATTATCGGCATATTCCTGCGAAGACGGAATGATGATGTATGCTTCTCACAGACCGGATCTCGTTGTTTTAGATCTGGGACTTCCGGATCAGGACGGAATGACTTTTTTAAAGCGGTTACGGAAAGATTCCCTGACGCCGGTGATTGTGCTTTCTGCCAGGTCAGATGAAAAAGATAAAGTGGAGGCTTTGGATATGGGAGCCAATGATTATGTTACAAAACCATTTGGCTCCAATGAATTTCTTGCGCGGATACGTTCTACGCTCCGCATGACAACACATCGCATGCAAAACGGAATGTTTCCGGGTGGAAAATTTAAGGCCTCCGGTCTGACCATTGATTACGATGCAAGAAGAGTTTTCTTGCATAAAAAAGAAGTGAAGCTGACACAGACAGAGTACAATATCATTGCAGCATTGTCGGAACATGCGGGAAAGGTTATGACATACTCAGCCATTATCAAAGAGATCTGGGGGTATAACGATGAGGGCAGTATCAAAAAACTGCAGGTCAATATGGTAAATATCCGTAAGAAGCTGGGAGCCAGACCGGGAGAAAAAAATTATATTGTAAATGAACTGGGCGTAGGGTATCGCATGTGCGAGGCGGATGAGGAAACCTTATAGCTGTAATTTAGAGGAGATAGATAATACAAAAAGAGGAAAAACGTTTTTTTCGTTTTTCCTCTTT
>ERZ1034998.1062-NODE-1062-length-16497-cov-13.542939_pt1 | contig 16497 bp, 11 predicted proteins | sample MGYA00520621_ERZ1034998 | MGnify/ENA primary metagenome ERZ1034998 (study PRJEB33766, sample SAMN09781748) | gut metagenome | biome: gut microbiome | host: Homo sapiens | place: Madagascar | study: EMG produced TPA metagenomics assembly of the PRJNA485056 data...
GTATTAAGTGGGCTAAAAGTCTTTCTAACCTCTAGCCCATTTCTGTTTTATTTATTCAAAGGTCTTACGAATGTTTTGAAAATATTCTTAGCATCTTTAGAGTCAATTCCATTTTCCAAAGCATACTGCAAGGTTTCTCTATCCTTTTCCCAATCATCAGGGTTGTTGCTTATGAAAAATAATCTTAACTGTAAATTGCCATCATCAAGAACAGAATATCTATATAGATAAGTAAAGATATTTTGTTCTTCTTCCATTTTTAAAAATGGTGCAATATTAATTTCTTCAGGTACTTCATTACTGTCAGCCTCTTGCAACTTTAGGGCAAATTCTTCATCCAGATACTTTTCACAAACATCTTTTTCATAACCTAAAATTTCAAGTCTGCGACCTGCCTCTACTCTTTGTAAATTATTTAAATTATTATCCATAGTTACCTCTCACAAAAAACTAAATATCTGTCAAATCCACCACTACCGTTGGATATACAAGTCATAAGGATAATCATATCCTTATCATCATGAATAAATATATCATCAGCATGGTTAGGTTTAATTACCTTTGTACCTGTTACCTTATATGTAATCTTTGACCAATAGGTTCTCACCTTTACTTTGTCACCAATATTAAGTTGTCTAATATTATCAAAGAAAATTCTTCCTACATATCCTGTATGACCGGCAAGAACTGCATTTGTATCTTTACCACCTATAGGCAATGAAGTGTATGTTAAATGTGCTGCACCATAATTTAAGTGGTCTCTGGCAGTACCTAAATATATAGGTAACTTCATATCAATAGTAGGTGCTTCTAAGTATCCATACACACCATCAAATATTCCATATTTACTTAACTTTAGGCTAGGCTCTACATATGAAAGAGAACTTGTCAGTTTTTCCCTTTGGTGTTCTTTAAGCATATTATTATACTTAATGCTATCTTCCTTAAGTCTTTTAATGTCAACATCATACACAACTTGTGTACCATCAGATAGGCAACCGTTACTATCGACTTCACCTTTTTTCTTGGCATCAGCATATGAGCCTTTTTTTGGGTGATTCGCTCTGGTTTCAAAGTCATCTGAAATACCCTTAGCTACATACTTACCATAAGTATTTGACACAGGTGGAAACAGAACAAGCCCTATACCGGTAACGAGAAAGAGTGTTGCAATAATTGTTAGAACTCGACGAACCTTTTTACTTTTCATCAGACTCTACCTTCTTTTCAGAATTATCATCAATATGCTTTAAAGAAGATTTTTTCTTATTCTTTCTAACTGCAATTAAAACAATAATCACAACTAAAAGAACAAATCCACCAATAACTGCACCGGCAACCCAATAAGGGATTTTGTAACCTAAGAAGTAGAAGCACTTTTCAAACGGTGCTTGTTTTACTAACTTATTCTTTGCCACTTCTTCCGGTACATACTTTGTACGAACACCCCTTACAAGAAGTCTGTGGGTATTAATACCGTAAGGTGTACAGGTTAAAAGTGTTACATGATCCTCATTAGGAATAATTCTAAGGTCATTTGTATCTTCCGGAAGAACAACTTTAATTTGATCAACTTTATAAGCCAAAGTTTTATCAAGTACCTTTATGTAGAAAATATCCCCCTTAACAAGGTCAGTTAAGTTATCAAAGAAAGTTTGGTCAGGAAAGCCTGTATGGGCAGAAATAACTGCATGGGTACTTTTACCACCGATAGGCATTGAAGTATTCTGCAAGTGACCGGCACCCTTTTCCAGTACCTTTTTACTTGAGCCATGGTAAATAGGCAGATTAACATCAATTCTAGGTACAACAACATAACCAATAAGACCTTTACCATCAACATTAAGCACATCATTATAGTGAGCACCAATGGCTTTATATGCTTCTTCATCAAATGGGTCGGTAATAATTGAGGTTTGTGTTAAGCTATGATTATACTTTTTAGCAGATTTAAATAATTTAGTATTATCCTTTTTATCAAGTTTCTTAACAGTTTCGGTATAGTCATTCATACCGTCTTTAAACTTAGAATTGTTAATCATAGAACTAACAAGAGGATAACTCATTATTCCAAGACCAATTATAAATATCAAAATTATTGCGATTATCGGAAGTTTCTTTTTCATAAACATTGTCCTTATTTCTTAATAATACAATTATAAAATATACATAAAATAATTGCAACACAAAAAATATTGGGATGTAGTTGCCCACATCCCAATTAGAAAAATTACATATATCAAATAAAGTTTTAACGATTATTTGTTTATATTAAAATTACTTAGAAGTTTTCTTTCTCTTTAGAACTACAAACATTACACCTGCAAGAACGATTAGAGAAGCACCACAAATTGTGAATAGAGTTGTACCCATACCACCTGTCTTAGGAACTGTGATCTTTACATTCTTAACTGTCTTTGTAACGAAAGCGAAAGTATTGTCACCTGCATTTGTTAGACCTGTTAGTTCATACTGAGCATCATTTGCACCGACACTTGTCTTCTGAGTAATTGTAGGAGTTACTTTGATTTCTGTCCAAGCAGCATCACCTGTTGGTAGAACATAACCTTCCGGAGCTGCAGTTTCCTTAACATAGTATGTACCGGCTGCTAGCTGAATTTCCTTACCACTATTTGTGAACTGTACTAGACCGTTATCATCTGATGTAGCAGTAGCAATTTTAGTAGTCTTATCTTTCTTGAATAGGTCGAACGTTGCACCTGCAAGTTTCTGACCGCCGTTATCTTCCTTTACAACCTGTAGGTTGAAAGCAAATACCTGTACTGTTGGACCAGGTTCAACGATTTCTGTATCGTCATTAGCGTAGTCTAGAGAAACCTTGTTGTCATTTGAAGTCTTACCTACTGTTGCATTTTCATTAACTGTAGCATTAAATACAACTACCATCTTCTTGTCAGCATCATAAATGTTCTTTACATAACCATCTGTATCAGCCTTGAAGTTAACTGCAAATGTATATTCTGTACCCTTAGCTGTGAAAGGTACATCTACTGTATAATCAGCAGCATCAACTAGGTCAGAATCACTTAGTGAAGAAGCATCAGTTGTGTAATAAACCTTAACAGAATTCTTGTTAAATGTTAGACCTGCATCCATCTTATCAGCGATAGCATATTTCTTTAGCTTTGTTGTCTCAGAACCGGGAACATTTGCTTCTAGCTTAAATTCAACTGTGCTACCTAGACCGGCTGTAGCATACTTAGCGTTAACATCTGTATTATCAACCTTAGTGATTGTCTTGTCAAGAACGATGTCCTTTGTGCTAACCTTAGAAGCTAGGTCAATTGTACCAGCTTCAACCCACTTCTTTGTAGCATCATCATACTTAGGAAGAACTACGATTGAGTCATTAGCCTTTGTAGCAGTAGCCTTAGCAACCGGGTGAATGTAGTAGATACCGGCTGTTAGGTCTGTGTATGTAACAGAAGCTGCTGTAGCATCCCAAGTCTTAGCAGCAGAACCTAGGCTTGCTAGATTGCTCTTACAAGCAGTAATTAGAGTTGATGTGTTAGCATCTGTACCTTCAGCTTCAACTGCTGTTTTAACATCAGTAGGTAGACCTGTTACTGTTGTAACTGCACCTGTTGTTGTATTAATACCAGCAAGCTTGTAAATGTCAAACTTAAACTTGCCTACAACTGTTGGGTCACTTAGTTTGAAAGTAACTTTTGTTGAAGCATCTCTTGCTGCACTGGCACTAAATGGAATCATAAGTGCTAGAGTTGCAACTACAAGAAGAGCTGCAAAAATTTTCTTAATTGATTTTGTCATTTTTCATCTTCTCCTTTTTAATTAAAATATATATGTAATTTATTTCCTACCATGTTTATTGGTTGGAGCTTTTGCTCCAAGTCTTCTCTTTCTTAGCATATAGCCACAAGAACAAATTGCACCTAAACCAAGAACTAATGTACCATAAAGAATAAAGTTATGTTGCATTAGATAGTTAATACCGGCATAAGGAACTGTGATTAGTGTGTTTAGAGCTGCAAAAGAATGAGTATATACATTCTTTGTAGAGTCATAATGTCCACCATCAAATGAGAACCACTGTTCATTAGTTGAAAGTGTATAACCTTCAGCTGATGCAGTTTCTACAACATAGTACCACTGATATTCCTTAGTACCACCGTTACCGTTTTTACCTGATTTGAAAATATTAAGGTCAGTAAAAGTTATTTCACCATTGCTATCAGTTGTTTTTGACTCAACCTTAGTACCAGTTCTTATACCATCATCATCAACCTTGTAAAGTGTAAATTCTGCACCTTCAAGTTTCTTAGCATCAGCAGGAACAGTACCGTCAGGGTTAACCTTGTCAGCCTTAAGTACAGTAGCCTGAGCCTTAGTTGATGTATTTTTAAAACTTGCAATATTAGTTGTATTATTAGCATCAACAATTTCTTCTACAGATTGTGAAGAAGCACCTCTATAATAAGTACCTGTTGCCTTTAGAACACCGTTATCCTTAGCAACAACAACTTTAAAGATATATACTGAAGAATCAGTTTGATAATCGTGACCATCAACTAATGGTTCTTCTGTAATCTTATATAGATATGTACCTTCTGTGCTATAGTCAATAGAATTAAATGCTGCATTACCATCAACAACAGTTGAAATTGTACCTGTTACCGAAGAAGTATCTTCTGTTGTAACACCACCAACAGTTGTAGAAGCAAGACCTACTAATTTAAACTGGAATGTTGAACCATCATAAACCATTCTGTCAAGTGTCTTTGTAATACCGGCAGTAATACTTGCAGGAGTTACTGTGTTGATAACATCAACAGTAGCACCGGCATTACCAAGTATGCCTGTATTGGTATTCACTGTACCATAAGAAACCTTATATCCACTTGGTGTTTGTTCTTCAACCTTATACTTAACACCTACAGGAATTCCTGTGAATGTATATGGTGAACTCTGAGAAATCTTACCGGTTAAACCGTAATCTTGATATACACCGTCACCGTTAATGTCAAGTTTTAAAGTAACATCAAACTGTGTATCATCAGTAATTGAGTTACCACTTTCGTCAACAACACTCTTATTTACTGTAATATCAGCGACATAAGGTGTGTTTACATAATCAAGTCTTAGATGAGTTGAAAATAAATCATCACCTGCTTTATTTTTATACTTAAAGTTAGAAACCTTTGTGTCCCCTGTTGTAATTAAGTCCGGTGAAGTGCCACTAATATCATACAATGACCAATTAGTATTGTAATGACCGGCTAACAAACTTTCCTTTGTAGTATCAATTGTATAATCACCACTGGAAGGTGGGGTTAAAGCAAACTTAGTTACTTCACTAATTGAACCGGAGTTATCAACAACACTAATATCACCGGTAGAGGTTGATCTCCAAGCCTTAACGTTAATACAATTTGTATTTTCGGTAATTGCCGAGAATCTTACTCTGTTCCAAACACCCATATCATCTTTTCTACCGATAATAAAGCTTTTATTACTGCTACTATCTTTTTCAGATTCATAGTAGTAAATTGTTCTACCATCTGTTTGATAAGAGAACATTTGGTGGAATGTGTTACCGTTATCAAAGGAGATTGCAGGAACTGCACCATTATTGAAGAACCACGAACAACTCATATCCTTTGTATCAAGGTAAATCAAACTATCGGTATCCATATTAGAAATAATAGTTTTCTTTGGTGTACCTTCGGTAACAGTTAAATTATTATCAATAGCAAACTGACTGTTAAAGGAAGCACTGTCACCATCAGATAGTGTAGCTGTGTTGCCATTAGTCTTGGCGTTATTAATTGTGCCATTGTCAGAATACTTATATTTCTTATTACTTACATCTGCACCGTTTTCTTTAATAGCAAAGCCAAAGTCATCAGCATTCTTAACTGCTGTCTGTAGTTTAGGGTTAACATTAGATGTATCGACTGTCTTTGTAACATCAAGTGAATCAGTAATAGGTTCAAAGTTGAAACCAACCTTTAAGTTAGATTCAATCATACCTCTTTCCATATAGAAAACAGTTAGTGTATGGTGAGCGTTAACTTTGTTGTTGTTAAACTTACTTGAACCGGTTCTTGCAGTACTGTCAGAGAATAGTAATGGGAATTCAGCTGAATAACCATAGCCTGACTTACTTGTATCATTCTTATATACTAAATCAGTGCCTTGGAATTTAGTATCAATATTATTTACATAAGACTTTAAAGTTGTAAAGTCAATACAACCCTGTGACATCTTGTGGTCACCACCCATATCAAGTACAAGTACACCATCAAGATAAACCCAAAGGTCATCGTCACCTGAGAAGTTAAATACTGTATTCTCTCCATTAGTTTTACCGTTAGCACCAAGAGTAAAATCTAGGTCTAATCTCATACCAAAGCCAAAGTCATAACCATTATTGCTATGGTCCTTTTGTCTGTCAAATGGGAAGAAACCGGGATTGTTAATAGTACTTTTCGAGAAACCACTTAAAGCATCATAAACTGAGTTACTCTTACCACTGGCATAATTCATTGTAAGATTTCCACCACTTGCAAGATTTTCATAACCATCAAAGTAGCAGTTATCTTTACCATCTAAACTATCATATTCATAGTAATCCTGACCGTGTCCATCAGTTGTCTTTCTCATAGGGAAGTCAGAATGAACAACTGTACCATAGCCATTCTTTACAAGCCAATCTTCATCAAAGTATGGCATTGTAACACCATTCTTACTTAACTTCTTGTTATCTGCAAGTGTAACATCGGCAAGGCCGGCAACAGAACCTGAGGTTCCTGATGATGTGGCATTTGAGTTATTTGGTACACTCAAAAACTTCTTTAGGTTACTTACGCCATAACCCGCATAACCGTCTTTTTGATAACCGTCTTTATCTGTGTTAAAATCACCAAAATAAAGAGGTGTTGTCCACGAACTGTTATTTACTCCGTTAGCATACTGTGCAATAGCTCTGTTAAGCTTTTGATAAGGTTCTCTGTTATACTTTGAGTCACCGGATTTAACTGTTCTATAGAAACCGGTTAGACTATCTCTCCACTTACCATTAACTTCTTCATCATTATAGTAATCAAAAAATGTACTCTTAACATTAAGAAGTTCTGTATCTGTTGAGTGATTAACAACATTAGGGTCGGCAATATATTTATGACCGGTACCTCCACGATATGTACCATCGTCATTTATCTCATTTAATTCAATTGTTAATCGGCTGTCACCACTGTATTCACAGAACATATCAACTTTAAGTTCTGATTCACCACCTGAAACACTAAGTGTCATATTGTTATCAGAACCACCTAAAACAAGACCTGTAACTGTTGTTGAACCGGATTTAAAAATTGTACCGGGTTTACTATAATAATCTCCATTACTATTATAGATTTTAAATTGATATGTAGCTTGACCGGTTATTTTAAAAGTACCTGTGTAATGATTATTATCAATTTTAGATAACTTAAAGTCCTCACTTGGTTGTGTCCAAGAAGATCCGGGTAAACTACCTATTAGGTAATAATCAAGACCCTGTGTCATCTTTGCACCAACAGACTCAACGTCCTTACTTGCACCGGTTTGTGCAGTGTCTTTATTTACAGCAACGGCAGAAATACAAGAAATGATTATCATTACTATTAATGTAATTGCTGTTAAAGACCTGGCAGCTACTTTTGATGTTTTGTTAATCAAAGTTCTTTCTCCTTTCTTCTTTTAAGTATATTAAAATACACTTATATTTCCATAATTTGTCTGTCTTTAATACAATAATTATTATAACACAATATTATATTTTTAAAATAGTTATAGTAAACAAGAATTTTAGTGCCCTTAGAGAAATATTTTATGCAATATCTCTCTACACTAAAAATTTTTACTTATATATCATATACTTATTATACAAAATAGACAATAAATTTACAATATACTTTAATTTTATTCATCATTTCGTAATATTGTTATGCATCCAGTATGAAACTTTGTATAAATGCACAAATGGCAGGCATAGTTTTTGTGCATAAAAAACAAAGTGCCAACAATTGTTGACACTTTGAATGTTAATAGTTTATTTACTTATGCCCAATTACCTGTGAACAGATTGCCTGAACCCCAACCGGTAGCAACATACTTTGTGCTTGAACCGATTGTTAAATCATCTGACTGATTCCAACGATTGTCCCAAGTGTTTTCTGTTGTCTTTCCGTTCATACGAACAAAGATAACTGTATCCATACCACTTGGCACTGTTACTGAATTATTACTATCTAGGTCAACCCATACATAATTTGATGTATTTGATGAATTAAAGAAGTAAGCAGCCCATCTTTCATTACCGGCTGAAACTGCTGATGGGTCAAGTGTTAACACCTTATCACCGGTAGAAACAGTAGATGATGGAGTAGTAGCAGTTGTAGGAACTGTTACTGTTGTAGCTGATGTTGTTGTAATTGTATTTGTAGGAATTGTGTATGTAGGTTTCTCATCAGAGAAGCTTTTACCTGATGGGAAACTTGATACTGCACCGGCAACATACTTCTGTATCATTGTTACATCCTTAACATCAACATGATTATCATTATTAACATCTGATGACTTAAGTTCTGTAGCACTTAGGTCAGTTATATTAGCAACATACTTTTGTAATCTTGATGCATCCTTAACAGTAACTGAACTGTCACTGTTGGTATCACCATATAGGTGAGTATCAGGAATCTTTGTTGCAATAATTGTTACATCAGTATCTGCAGTAGCATTAAAGCTAAGTGTATTTGTTGCTGAGTTATAAGCAGTTGAAGTAATATCGTTACCACCACATACTACCTTAGCATAAACAATTTCGTAACCATCTTCAGGTTCAATTGTCTTTGTAACATTTTGACCATTTGTTACTGTTTCTGTAGAAACACCATCATTAAAGTTCTTAATCTTTGATGTGTTGTAAGTGATTGTTTTCTTAGCAGAAGTTGTTGTAGGTGGTACTGTAGTAGTTGATGTTGTTGGAGTTGTAGGAGTTACACCTCTGTCAAATGTACTTGCATCAACTAGGATTAGAGAACTTCTTGCCGGTACTGAAACAGTAGAACCGTTAACTGTACCTAAGTTCTTTAGACCTGCACTGTTACCGTTAGCAACAGTTACCCAAGATGATGGAAGTGTTGTACCGGCTTGTAGCTTAACTGTCTGAGTGTTAGAAGTTGCATTTGTAATTACTGCAACCATACCCCACTCCTTGTTAGCGTTAGCAGTCTTGTTCTGCATTGTATATGCAACAACACCACTTGGAGTTGAACAGAAGTAAGATGAATTTACAGAAGTCATTGAGCTATCTGTAAATGGACTATATACAGAACGGATTTCTCTTAGACCTTTATAATAACTTACTAGATCAGAATACTTAGAAACTCTGTTCCAATCAATTAAGTTCTTGCTATCGCCCTTGTTGTAAGAGTTATCTTCGCCGTACTTAGTTCTGGCAAATTCTTCACCGGCAATAGTAAAGTTAACACCTTGTGAAGTAAATTCAATTACTGACGCAAGTTTGTTCATTGCAAGGTATGTTGAGTTAGTACCGTCATAGTCACTACTACCACAAACCTTCATAATCTTATCCCAAAGAGTTAAGTTATCGTGACAGCAAGAATATGTTACTGTCTGAGTAGGTGCTTTTGACCAGTTACCACCCCACATTGTGGAGGTGTTAGCCATTTCACCGGCTTTGACTGCAGCATCAAAACCACTTGCACCCATAATATAACCTGATGCTGCACCGTAGTTATCGTTGCTGCCTCTGATAGCATCTCTAACCTTATCGTTAAACATACCAACTCTTGGATTTAGCTTACTTGCGTTATCCATTAGTGCTGCTGATGAGTCAGCAATACCGTTAGGGTCTCTTGGCCATGTACCTGTCCAAGGTTCACCATAAGTTAAAATTCTCTTATCAATAGTATCAAGCTCATCTCTAAGCTTATTCATCGTTGTAATATCGTGACAACCCATTAAGTCAAAACGGAAACCATCAATATGGTATTCATTTACCCAATACTTAACTGAGTCAATCATATACTTTCTGTACATTGTCTTATCGGAAGCAGTTACATTACCACAACCTGAACCGTTAAGGAACTGACTACCGTTCATTCTGTAGTAGTAACCCGGAACTGTATTTTCAAAACAAGAATCTGTTGTGTTATATGTGTGGTTATAAACTACATCCATAACAACAGAGATACCGGCATCATGAAGTGCCTTAATCATTGTTTTCATTTCCTTAATTCTTACTGCACCGTCATATGGGTTAGTAGAGAAAGAACCTTCAGGAACATTGTAGTTCATTGGATCATAACCCCAGTTTTGACCACCCTTTGTTTCATCAACTGAACCAAAGTCATACATTGGCATAATCTGAACACAATTGATTTTGTTTTCAATTAGATAGTCAATACCTGTTTTAATATTACCTTTACCGTTAAGTGTTGTACCATGCTGAGCAACACCTAGGAAAGTACCTCTCTTGTCAGCATCTACACCGGAAGAACTGTCAATAGAAAAATCCCTTACTGACATTTCCCAAACTGTAGCTTCTGAAGAGCTATTGAAAAGAACATGAGAGTCATTGTTCCAACCATCAGGATTAGTTGAATTTAAATCAACAACCATTGAACGCTTACTGTTAACACCACAAGCTGTTGAATATACATCTCTTGTTTCATTTGTTTTGCCATTGACTGTTACTAGGTATGTGTAGTAGATACCGTTTAAGTCACCACTTTGTTTTAATGACCAAACACCATTAGAACTGTCCTTAGTCATATCATAAGTGCCAATGACACCTGCACCAGCTTCACTATCTGAACCTGTCTTGTATAGTTTAACCTTCACGCTAGATGCTGAAGGTGCCCATACCTTAAAGGTTGTAGAGTCAGCTGAATAATTTGCACCCAAGTCGTTACCGCTATAAGTGGCATACCCATCACTTGAGTTAGTATACGCTGCTACTTTTTCCACATTAATACCTGCCCCGGTTAGATTTTTGTCGATTGTAGCTGACAACGCTGAGAAAGTCGTTGTTGTAGCTAAAACAACCAGCACCATTACCAAAGATAATGGTCTAAACAATTTTTTCATTTTAAGTGCCTCTCTTTCAAATTTCATAAACATATTTACCAAAATCTCTTACTTTTAATTATACCAAAAAATACAGTAATGTACTATACTCTTTTTCCATAACATTGAGTTTATAGTTTTATATAAAAAGTACTAATTTTATGAACATATTATGAACAGAAAAGCCCTTAAAAAAGGAGCAGTGACCTACTGCTCCTTCACAAGTCCTTGTAATACTATCACAAACCTTGAAATATTTCAAGGCTTATTATAATATGTAATATTTTAAACATTATCTATTAAAACTTAAACCTTTAATTATTCACAAGGCAACTGTTCTTACCTTTCCACCAATAGTATTAACATGGGTAGGGTCATTTATAGAAATTTCTTTGTCTTTGTCAATAGTTTCCTGCACCCTACTCTTAACATAAACCTCTAATTCTTTTAAAGACAAGTGGTTATAATCTTTTAGTGGAAGTTTGTTCATAATCATTTTTCCACTACCACCCTCAATAGCAAGTGGTGCAAAGAAAGTATTTCTCTTGACTTTCCCATTTTGTATATTCATTCTTATAAGTATTTTTCTCTTTAACTTGTAGCCAATCAGAATATCCATAGCACTACCGTTACCGATATAGTTATAACATTCTTTAGTGACTCTCTCTATCATAATCTGTAGTCTGTCTATCTTTTCAATAAAAGACAGGTTAGTATCTCTCAATATACTTTCCACTACATCAATATAGTCTATTCCGTTATATTTTGTAATGCCACAACAAGCCCAAATAAGATTTTGCTTTTTGTCAACAAAAACCTTCTGTCTATTGTCCAAAAATTTATTTGGTGCAATAGTTTCCCTTGAGTCACTGCCAGCTACTATTCCATTTTCATTTCCAATCACACAAATATATGACATAGCAACGCTCCTTTTTTAATATTATACAACCAAAATTAAACAATTTCAACATTAGGTATTAATTGAATTTTTCTGAAATATGATATATAATCAAGATATAATAAGTATTAGAAAAGAGGTAATTATATGAGAATATGTATTTTCGGTTCAGCAAGTAACGTCATTGATGATTCATATATAAAAGCAACAGAGGAACTGGGTTATGAACTTGGCAAAAGAGGCCATTCATTAGTATTTGGTGCAGGTAGCGAAGGACTTATGGGTGCTTCTGCAAGAGGTATGAAAAAGGCCGGTGCTGAGATTACCGGTGTAGTACCTGAATTTTTCTTTGATGACAAGATTGAAAGTTTATTTACTGAATGTACTAAACTAATCAAAACTGAGTCAATGAGAGAAAGAAAGCACATTATGGAGGAACTAGCCGATGCTTTCATTATTACTCCGGGTGGTGTAGGTACATTTGAAGAAATGTTTGAGATTGTTACTCTAAAGCAGTTAGGCAAAATCAACAAGCCTATTGCTATTTACAATATTAACCACTACTACGATAACCTACAGGAAATGATGGAACATTCAATGCGTGAAGGTTTTGTAAAGGAAAAATGTCACGACCTATACCGTTACTTTGATGATATGGATAAACTTATTAACTTTGTTGAAACTGACAAAGGTACTAAGTGGACAGTTGCTGAACTAAAAAGATAATATACTATATACGGTAAGCAAAAAACCTATGACGAAAGTCATAGGTTTTCTTTATGCCTTAAACCACAACTTGCTTTCTCTTGCACCTATCTTTGTGGTTATTTGATACCATACTTTATTTTTGTTATCAACATAATAATCTTGAACATTATAAAGCGTAGTATATGAATTTACTGTAGCAACTACTCCGGAATTGACACTGTGGTAAGATCTTAATTCAGTACCCTGAGCAAGGTCGTAGGTACTTTCACCACCATATAATTTCTCACATTTGCTATATGTAGAAACAGTAGCTTTGCTTACTTTCTCTATATTTACAGTAAAATCACTTGTTTCTTGAGAAGTAACAGAAAGAAAATATTCTTTACCACTATCAAAATATGCAAAATAATCATTAGGATTGTTCTTTACTGTAGCAAGTTTTTGTGTTTTTTCAGTAGCTTTATTAATATCAAAGCTAACAGTATTACCCTTTAAAGTTACACGATAATATCCACTTTGTGGTGGGTAAAAATTCATAATACCATTTCTGCCGTTAGACACTTCAACTGTAGAATAAGGGTTGCTACCTACATAAACAGGATACTTAGTATATACCTCATAATATTCATTACATGGTGCATACTCAATATTATTTTCTCTGGCATAATCTTCTATCATACTACCGGTTACACTGCAAAGCATAAAATCGGAACTTTCCTTATCAAAAGAATTTTTACCGATTTTTCTTATGCCCTCACCTATAGTCATTTTACTTAGAGAAGTACAACCATAAAAAGCCTCATCATCAATATACAATAGTTTATTAGGAAAAGAAACACTGGTTAAATTTTTGCAATTTTTAAACATAGCCTTACTTATCTTTTGGAGATTAGTAGGAAGTGTTACCTTTTTAACAGAGGATTTTTCAAATGCACCTTGCCCAAAGTTAGTTTCTTTTGAATTGAACTTAATTTCCTTTAGCTTTTTACAATTTGCAAAACAATAACTGCCAACTTCTTTTAAATCTTTTGGCATTTCAACTTTTTCAACATTGGTATTATAAAAAGCCTTTTCACCTATTGAAACAACACTTAGTCCGTTTATTAAGTCAGGAATTTTAAGATTTTTTTCATCACCGGTATATTTTACAATTTCAACACCAATGCCACTTCTCTTAATTTCCATACCACTGGGAGAAAGCTTTATCACACAAGTAAAAATAAGAAACAAACATAGTATTGTTATAAAAACTAAAACTATTATTCCACCAACAATAAGCCTTACTGTGCTTAAGTTTTTCTTAGTTACCTTTTCAGTTGTTATGTTTTTTACATTTTCTTCAGCCATAACATACCCCTAAAATTTATCTACCTTGATTTTAACATTATTATTTAGGTTGGTCAAGGTAATAAAAAAGGACTGCTAAAACTTTAGCAATCCTTTAGTGAATTTTAAATTACATATCGTATAGATACCAGCTACCGTCATACTTAACAAAGTAAATATCTTTAGTTAGGTCATTCTCACCTAAAGAGGCTAAACCTGCAATAGCATTTGCAGTATCGTTATCAAAGTCAATATCATACTTAACCTTAGCTTTTGTTACTTCCTCTACTTCTCCACCATCATATCCGTCATAATCTTCATATCTATCTTGGATATATTCCTTCCAAGTGTAGTTATTTGCTTCACTACAGTTAGAGTCAGTTACATCTTCTTCACTCTTCACATCAAAGTCAATTTCAAAGCTATATTTATCACTAACACCAAACATATCGTCAATATCACTTTGACTAATATCCATATCCTTGACCATAAATTCAGGTACACATTTCTTGATAGACTCTACATCTTTATCATTGATACCATCTTCTAGGTTATTAAGTACACCATTAATGCCACTGTTACCAATAACACTAAATACAATAACCACTGCAATAATAACAGCTACCACACCACCGGCAATACCAATAATAAGTGGTAGATGCTTTTTAAAGTTATTGTTTTTTACAGGCTGACCTGTAACAGGGTCTATAACTGTTTGGTTAGGAACATTGTTGTACTGAGGCACACCATTCTGAGGCATTCCGTTTTGTGGTTGGAAGTTACCTTGTGGCATACCACCTTGTGGATTGTAGTTGTTAGGAACATTATTAGTAACATTACCCTGTGGAATATTATTATTTGGCATATTATTCTGTGGGTTATAGTTATTTGGAATGTTACCCTGTGAATTATAATTGTTAGGAACATTATTCTGAGGTGCATTATTCTGGTGAACTTGAGCACCCTGAGGATTACTGTTTTGGTGAACATAATTATGTGGAATATTGTTCTGAGGAACACTATTCTGAGCAACACTGTTCTGCTGAGGGTTATTCTCAGGAATATTATTCTGTTGAACAGGATTTGACATTTCTATTTTTTTACCACACTTGGCACAAAACTTTGCACCATTAGGATTTTCTGAACCGCAATTTTTACAAATCATATTTTACCTCCAAAATGCAATTAATCTATAAACAGCTATTACATTATACCACAAATAAATTGTACAAACAATTTATTTTTATAAAAAGTTTCATAATATAACAAATTTCTATTTTATAACTAACTGCTTTAATCATTATAATAAATGAATTGTATATAATTTATATTTGTTCCAATACTAAATATATGACTATAAGTTGATTTAATTATATGATGGAGGATTTTATGCCTGTAATTGAAATAAAAGGAAATTCAAAAGAAATATTTAACAACAAAGATGTATATATAGTAGATTTTTATGCTAGTTGGTGTAACCCTTGCAAAATTCTACTGCCAACCATTGAAGAAGTTGGCAGAAAAGAAAATATAACTATCTACAAGTGCAATATTGACGATAATCAAGAGTTAACCAAAAACTTTCACATAATGAGCGTACCGACTTTGGTTTTCATTAAGAATGGTGAAGAACTAAAAAGACTTTCCGGTGTTCATAATAAAGATACTATTCTTGCAGAATACTATTCCATAATGGATAATGAATTATAATTTTATGAAAGCACTTCTTAAGGAGGTGCTTTTGTTATATAAAATAAAATTACACATTGTTTTTATCTTATCTCAATGATATAATCTATAATGGAAAATGAGGTATAAAAATGAGTAATTTACGGACAACAGAAAACAAGGGTATTTTCTCTGGCAATATGCTAAAGATATTTGCTTTAATATGTATGACAGTTGACCATATAGGATTATACTTAATGGACAATTCCTACCCTATGAGGGCAATAGGAAGACTGGCTTTTCCTATATTTGCATATATGATTGCTGAAGGTTGCAAATACACCCACAACAGAACAAGGTATTTTTATACTATATTTATAATGGGACTTGCATTTCAGACAGTTTGTATATTGGCTGAAAATGACTTTCATATGAATATATTTATAACTTTTTCATTATCTATACTATTAATATATTCACTTGATTATGGTAGAAACAACTCTGAAACAGTACAGTGGCAATTCCCTATTTTAGCAGTTTTGTTTGTACTTTTTGTATCGGAGATTATGCCTATGTTTTTAGGTGACATAAACTATGGTATTGACTATGGTTTCTTCGGTATTGTACTACCACTAATGGTATATCTCTTTGACAAAAAAGGACTTAAGCTAATAATGTTTACAGTAGGACTTATCCTTCTCTGTTTAACAAGAGATGCTATTCAGTGGTGGAGTATGCTAACAATTATTCCTATTGTATTTTACAATGGCAAAAGGGGAAAA
>ERZ1034998.1063-NODE-1063-length-16497-cov-11.431334_pt1 | contig 16497 bp, 15 predicted proteins | sample MGYA00520621_ERZ1034998 | MGnify/ENA primary metagenome ERZ1034998 (study PRJEB33766, sample SAMN09781748) | gut metagenome | biome: gut microbiome | host: Homo sapiens | place: Madagascar | study: EMG produced TPA metagenomics assembly of the PRJNA485056 data...
ACTTTATACTAAAATAAAATTTATGGAGGTACATAATGGGACCATATTATTATGTTGTTGAAAGAATCAGTGGTGACTATGGTTTTCTAAAAAGAACCGATATTGAGGATAATGACTTGTTACAGGTTGCTATGGCACTTTTGCCTAGTGACATTGACGAGGGTACTAAACTAAAATGGGAAAACCTGGTTTATACTGTTATTGATTGATTTTAATTTCATATATAAAATATCACTACACCTATATACCTTGTATTTAGGTGTAATTTCTTGTATAATGATTTTATATATAAAAAATTAATGAAATAATTTTGTGAGGTTATTATGACTTTCAGACAAAAGTTTGCAATTAAGTTTGCCAAGTTTGTTGCCAAGTTGTGCCTAAAAATGGGCAGACAAGGTGTTACTTGGGCAGGGCTTATTGCCAGAAAAATTGAACCAAATATTCTAAAGGTGCTATCAGACCAAGTTAGAGAAAAGGTATATATTGTGTGTGGTACAAATGGTAAAACAACTACCAACAATATGCTATGTACAACATTACAATCACAAGGCAAGAAAGTTCTTTGTAACAGAACCGGCTCTAATATGCTAAACGGTGTTGTTTCTGCATTTGTACTTGCAACAAATGATGATTGTCAGCTTGATTGTGACTATGCTTGCATTGAAATTGATGAGGCATCTACAAGGAGAGTTTTGCCAACACTAAAGCCTGACTATATGGTGCTGACCAATATTTTTCGTGACCAGCTGGACCGTTACGGTGAAATTGATATTACTATTGATATTCTCAGTAAGTCAATTAAAATGGCACCAAATATGACACTTGTTATTAACGGTGATGACCCACTTTCCCTTTTCTTAGCTAAGAAAAGTGGCAACAAGTTTATCACTTACGGTATTAGTGAAAAGGTATTTGATGCTGATGAAAATTCAGAAATTCGTGAAGGTAGATTCTGTGAAATGTGTGGTACAAAAATGCACTACAACTACTATCACTACAGTCAGTTAGGTGACTATGAATGTCCTAACTGTGGTTTTAAGCGTCCTGAAATTGACTACCCGGCTACTAATATTGAATGTGGTGACCACCTTGCATTTACAGTACAAGGCAAGAATATTCACGCAAAGTACAAAGGTTTCTACAACATTTACAACATTCTTTCAGTATATGCAGTTGCAAGTCATTCCGGTGTTGATATGAGAGGTTTCCAGTCAATGCTGGATAACTTTAACCCTGAGAATGGTAGAATTGAACACTTTAACATTAAAGGTACGGATATTGAACTTAACCTTGCTAAGAATCCGGCAGGTTTCAACCAAAACATTAATGCAGTTATGGCAGACACTAAGGATAAAGATGTAATTATCCTTATTAATGACCGAGATCAAGACGGCAATGATGTTTCATGGTTATGGGATGTTGACTTTGATAGATTTAAAGATAAGAGCATTAAGTCAATTACAGTTAGTGGTATTCGTTGTCAGGATATGAGATTAAGATTAAAGTATGTTGACATTCCAAGTACCCTTGAACCAAATATTGAAACTGCTATCAGAAACAAAGTTGAAACCGGTACAAAGAATCTATATGTATTGGTTAACTACACAGGTCTATACAGTACAAGAAACATTCTAAAGAGAATGGAGGGTGAAAAATAATGAAACTGACTATTGGACACCTATTTCCTGATTTACTTAACCTTTATGGTGACAGAGGTAACATTCAATGTATGGTACAAAGGTTAAGGTGGAGAGGCATTGACTCAGAAGTAAAAACATATAGCCTAGAGGATAACATTGACTTTGAAAATCTTGATATTATTCTTCTTGGTGGTGGCTCTGACAGAGAACAAATGCTGGTTTGTAACAGACTAAAGGAAATCAAAGATGAGTTTAAGTCTTATGTAGAAAACAATGGTGTTGTAATTGCTATTTGTGGTGGTTATCAGCTACTTGGCAAATATTATGAAACCGATGATGGCAAAATTGATGGTCTTGATATTGTAGATATTTATACTGTTCAAGAAAAGGGCAGACTAATCAACAACATTTTCATTGAAAGTGATTTATGTGAAATGCCTATTGTTGGCTTTGAAAACCATGGTGGCAGAACTTATATTAACAAGAACAAGCCTCTAGGCAAAGTAGTATTTGGTAAAGGTAACAACGGTAAAAGTGGTTACGAAGGTGTTGTATATAAAAATGTTATTGGCACATATCTACATGGACCTCTACTTCCTAAAAACCCTCAGCTTTGTGACTATCTTCTAACTAAAGCCTTAGAGAGAAAGTACGGTGAGCTTTTCAAGGGTCTTTCACCACTTGAGGATAAGGAAGAAAAAGAAGCTAATAAATACATTGTTGACAGATACTCAAACAAAATTGAAAACTTCAAAGAAAGAATCCGAAAATTAATATAAAATTAAGGTCAGTACTCTGTGCTGACCTTTTTCTGTATAGAAAAGCAGACACTTTCGTGGCTAAAGTGTCTGCTTATTTTTTAACAATTTAATTTTGGCTAAAATTATTTAACCTTAATTGTGATTGTCTTTGTACCAGCCTTATAGTTTCTGTTACCGGCAAACTTAACTGTTACCTTATAAGTACCCTTCTTAGCACCCTTCTTTAGAGTAACCTTACCCTTAGAGTTAACTGAGATGTACTTTCTTAGTTTCTTAGATGTTGAAGCAGTTGAATATTTCTTTTTACCCTGACCACTAGCCTTAACTGTTACTGATGTAGCCTTCTTCTTAGAATACTTAACAGTTTTCTTTGTAGCTCTCATAGTAATCTTGTTATTAGCTTTATTAATCTTATAAGTTTTTGTTAGTTTAAAGTTCTTATAAGAATTAATACCAACAACAGTTACCTTATATGTACCGGCATTCTTAGTCTTTTTGTAAACAAGCTTATAATCCTTGCCTTCTCTTAAAGTAACATTGCCATATTTTGTCTTAACCTTAATTGTAACCTTTTTATTAAGGCTCTGAGTCTTACCATTGTAAGTTAGTGACTTAATGGTAACATTTGACTGCTTAACAACGATTGGCTTTGATGGCTTTGATGGGCTGTTAGCTGCTGCAGAAGCACCGGTTACAACAGACATCATCATTAGTACTGCCATAATTACTGTAACAATCTTTTTCATAAATATCTCCTCCTTATAAAATCAATACAAAGGCACTTTTTGCCACGAATTGTACCCCTATATATAATAAACACATTTGCATAACAAATATGTTATTACCAATTAGTTTTCTTTATATTCATCATACTCTTTATACTTACCATAGTATTTATTGTAAATATGGGTCTTTGTTTCAACTCTGTTTAGGATTGTACCCAATAGGTTACAACCTACATAGTTAAGCTGACCTATAGACTCCTTAACAAGTTTCTTTGATGTAGAACCTGCTCTAACAACAAGGATTGCACCATCACACAAAGAAGCAACAAGTGAACTATCTGCTACTGCACATAGTGGTGGTGTATCTATCAATACATATCTATAGTCATCTGAAAGTTTATCAAGTAATTCTTTGAATCTTTCATCTTCAATCAAAGAAATAGGATTCTCCAAAGATGTAGTACAAGGAACAATATAGCCATTTTCTACATTTGTTTCGTATACAACATCACTATATTCACATTGACCGGATAGGTAGTGGCCAATACTGTTAATCTTTTCATCGGCAAAATTGTGACGATTCTTTAGTGTGGATTTTCTAAGGTCACAGTCAACTAAAACTGTCTTGAAACCTGCTTCACTAAGCATTTTCCACAGCTGAACCGATACCATACTTTTTCCTTCATTAGGAACACTACTTGTAATTAAAATTCTCTTAGTATTCTTACCACAGAACTTTACATTAACCCTTAATCTGTTCATAGCTTCTTCAACAGCATAAGGTAGCTTTGGAATTGATAACTGGATTTTTTCCATTGTTAAACCTTCTTTCTCTTACGCTTTTGTGAAGTTTCTTCTGCACCATCATCAAGTGATTCGTTTTCCGGAATAACTGAAAGTGGTGCAACTCCAAAGTATTTTTCCATATCTTCAGCAGAATGAATAGTATCATCCATTAGGTATCTGGCAATGATCACTGCACATGAAAGGATAAGACCGATAGCAGCACCAATCATAGTATATTTGGTGTAACTTGGACCTGACTTTTGGTCAGCCAATCTTGCTCTTTCAGCTACATTAGGAGCATTTGAACCCATAGTATCAGGCAAGTAATCAATAGAAATATCCATAACCTTATTGGCAATATCCATTGCTTCCTTAGGGTCGGTTGAAGTAACAGTTATGTTCAAAATTCTTGTATCACTTGGATTTTCAATAGCAATCATTGACTGCAAGTCTTTCATTGTATAATTAAGGCTTAGACTGTCACTTACCTTGCTAAGTACAGGATAACTAAGAATCAACTGTTCATAGTCAAGAGTAAGAGAAGTACCAACATTAATATCTGAAAAATCAATTACAGAATCCTTTGATGCTGAAACAACATAAATCTTAGATGTTGACTGATATGTTGGCCTAATAAAGAAATATGAAAAAGCATTTAGTAGTAATGCACCTACAAGTGTACACAAAATAATAATATGTAACTTATCAAATAGTGCAAAGAACATATCAACTAAATCAATTTCAGTTTCTTTTGTTTCTTCCTCTTCAAAAGCAAGTAAAGCCTTTGGGGTTAATGCTTTTGTATTTCCCACATTTTCAAGAGAAGTATTTTCCTTATTCTCTAAATTCATTTTTATCTCCCTTCCAGTACATTGTACCGGTTATTTTTCAACTTTATCGTAAAACAAATCAATAATTGCATTATTCAAACTGTTTTTGTCAACTCTAAATTCCATAAATCCAAAGTCGCCCATTTTGCTTTTTCCCTCAAGTGTAGGGCCGTCGACTTCCTTATATTTAGAAAGCTTCATTGCAACCTTTGACATTTTACTTAGTGACATATCTGTATTCATATACTTTTCTACTTCTTTATAAACAGTTTCAACAAACTTATTATTTTCATTGAACTTATCCATATAAGTAGTTTTTAGTCCATCTAAATATACCTCTTGACGAGCCATTCTGTTTTCATTAGTACCGTCAGCAACATTTTTTCTGTCATGTACATAATGATAGGCTTGATCGTCATTTAGTTTTACAGTTTCACCTTTTTTCAGTGTTTTATCTGACTTTGAAAAATCATCTGTAATCTTAACAGTAACACCACCGGCAAGATTGTTTAATGTTTTGATTGAGTCCATATTAAGAGCAACATATCCGTCAATCACCTGATTGTTTAGAAACTGTGACACAACCTCCTTAGTAACTTTGCTACCAAAATCAGCAACATCACCATTGGCATGAGCTAAAGCGATTTGACCGTTCATCTCACCGATAGACTCTCCTTTTTCGTTATACACAAGCATATCAACCATAGTGTCACGGTTAATAGTCAGTGTTTTGTAAGTTTTATTTTTGTCATCAAGTACAACCAGCTTTAGTACATCACATTGACCGTAGCCATCATACTTTTTTATTTTTGTTAATTCGCCTCTTTGGTCAACACCCATAAACAGATAGGTTTTAATATCTTTCTTTGGGGTACACTTTACATTGCCGATTTTTACAATATCACTTGACTCAACACCCTTGTTAGTTAATGATACAGGTTCTTTTGCATCAAGTAAAAAATACATTCCAACACCAAAGCAAACACCAATTACCAGAATAATTCCTACAATCAATAAACTTTTCTTTAGTTTTTTATTATCCTTATATGTACTCATTTTAACCTAGTAGTCCAGCAAATAGACTAGAACCCACCTCCGGATACAATTTTTCACAAATAATTAATCCACATAGTACAACAAAAACTGCACCACTGATAATATAAGCTAACTTTTTTGACATTTTACTTTCCTCCGTTAAATAAAATTTCTTCTCCATATTTGTCTATATTTAAAATAGCCTTCTCTCCTAAATCGCCAATAATTATATTTCTGCAATCCAACAAATTAGGCTTTCTTGAAGTTAAATTGTGGCAATCACTGCCTAAAACTATTTTGTCGCATTTCTTTATTAAAGAAACAGTTTTCTTTTTTCTTTTATTATCCAAAAAGCTACCTGCATTTATTTGAACTACAAGTGGCATTTTTATTAACTTCTTAATATACTTTTTATTTTCTGAAATACTTAAGTATCTATCCAGATGAGCTAATACAACAGTAAACTTTCTTTTATGTACTAAATAATAAACTTCCTCAATTACGCTTTCGCCCCATTTATCAAAAGGAAGTTCCAGCAATAAAATTGATGTGCCCTCTGTGGTTAATTTTTTAATTTCATCAGCTTTACTAATACCCTGAAAATAAGTAACCTCAGCACCTAGCTTTATATTAATACCTATTTTTTCAATTTCAGCCTTTATACTACTGTAGGCCTTTTCCCTATTATTTAAAAAATCATCAATTCTATTTTCATCAGCATAAAAGTGTGGAGTAGCTACCACTGTATTAATATTCTGCTCTTTCATAATTCTAAGCATATCAAGTGACATCTTAGCACTTTTACTGCCATCATCAATACAAGGTAAAAAGTGAGAGTGAAAATCTATTACCAATTAATATTCCTCCCAACGTCTAGTATTACAAGGTTATTATATCATTAAAACGTATCTATCTCAATCGAAATTATTACCGATTTTCATATTAGTTTCAAGCATTTATTTGAGTTTATTATACAATTATTAGCATTTTTTAACAGCTTTTTCTACATCAAAAAGAGGCATACAAGAAAGTATGCCCCTAATTTCGTTATTTTATAATATATGATATGTAAATGAGTATGAAAAATTTTATTTAATATTAAACGCTTTCATCTGAGGATATACAGCACTATCCCCAAGTTCTTCTTCAATTCTAAGAAGTTGATTGTACTTTGCCACTCTTTCTGAACGAGAAGGAGCACCTGTCTTAATCTGACAAGTATTTAGTGCAACTGCTAAATCAGCAATTGTTGTATCAGCAGTTTCACCGGAACGATGAGAAGAAATAGCAGTATAACCTGCCTTATGAGCCATCTTAATAGCCTCTAGTGTTTCAGATACAGAACCAATTTGGTTTAGCTTAATTAGGATTGAGTTACCACAACCCATTTCAATGCCCTTTGATAATCTTTCTGTATTTGTAACAAATAGGTCATCACCAACAAGCTGAACTTTGTCACCAAGTTCTTTAGTAAGAACTTGCCAACCTTCCCAGTCCTCTTCATCAAGTGCATCTTCAATAGAAACGATAGGGTACTTTTCAATTAAGTTCTTCCAATGGTCAATTAGTTCTCTTGAAGTAAACTTCTGACCTGACTTAGGAAGAACATATTCACCCTTCTTTTCGCCTTTCCATTCAGAAGATGCTGCATCCATAGCAATCATAAAGTCTTTTTTAGGTTCATAACCTGCATTTTCAACAGCTTGAAGAATGTACTGAATAGCCTCTTCGTCACTTGCAAGGTTAGGAGCAAAACCACCTTCATCACCAACAGAAGTTGCAAGGCCCTTTGACTTTAGAAGTGATGCTAATGCGTGGAATACTTCTGCACACCATCTAAGTGCCTCTCTAAATGAAGTAGCACCAACAGGCATAATCATAAATTCCTGAACATCAACTGTGTTTGCTGCATGAGCACCACCATTTAGAATATTCATCATAGGAACAGGTAATCTGTTACCGGAAATACCACCTAGGAATTTATATAGTGGAACACCAAGTGAAGTTGCTGCTGCTCTAGAAGTTGCAATAGAAACTGCAAGAATAGCATTAGCACCTAACTTTGACTTATCCTTTGTACCATCAGCAGTAATCATAGCCTTATCAACTGCATAAATATCTGATGCATCAAGACCTTTTACTGTATCCTGAATAATAGTGTTAATATTTTTTACTGCTTTCAAAACACCTTTACCTAGGTACCTTGACTTGTCACCATCTCTTAGTTCCAAAGCCTCAAATTCACCGGTAGATGCACCACTTGGAGCAGTACCTCTGGCAACTGTACCATCAGCAAGAGTTACCTCTGCTTCAACTGTAGGATTACCTCTTGAATCAAGGATTTCTCTACCTACAACTTTAGTAATTTCTAAATTATTCATTTAACACTCTCCTAAGACAGACAATCTTCCGAAAGGTAAGCACTCCCTTTCGGAAACTCAAACAAATCAAAGAAAAAAGTTAAGTAAAATACATAGATTGTCTGTAATATTTATTTTAGTTAGCCTCTGCTAACTGCATTTATTATATATCATTTATTTTCAAAATGTCAAGGGATTTTTGTGTAAAAATTAAAAAAGTTTTTTCAACAATAAATTTTTTGTTGACAAAATAATTTATTGTTGATAAACTACAGTTAGCATTTGCTAACTAAGACGTCTTATTTTTTACATTAACGGTTAGCTTTAACTAACCACTATTTTTACCTACTGAGGTGTTTTATGAAAATTAAGAAAGAGAAATCTGAAAATAAGCTTTTTAAACGCATTGGTTCTGTTGCTATGGCATCTGTTCTTGTTGCATCTTCTTGTGCAACAGCATTAGCACAAACAACAGACAATACCAACGATTATGTATATGGTACTGTTAATTTACCATATGCTGATTATTACTATTGTGAACTTAACACAGTTCCACAAGACGCAACATTACAACTTACTGCTGATGATAAAGCAAAATCATTAAGGGAAGACGGTTACCTAGATACTATTTCAAGTGCTACAACAAGCAAATGGAAAATGTATGGTCCAACATACTTTTCACCACACGAAAACAATGATGGTGGTGGTTACATTTACGGTGTTGGAAATTGTTCAGTAGCAATTCCAAAAACACTTTACACAGAGGCTAAGGAACTTTTATCAAGAGAAAACAAGACTCAATGCAACAATCCACTACTTGATATTGTTTCTAACTTTACGGAAAATGAAAACCAAGCCGCTCCTAGTGAATACAAAATTCTTAATGGTGATGGTACATTAACTGCCACATATGATACAGAAGTTAAGCATATTGATGCAACAACTACTTCATCTATTGCTAACAACACAACCTACGGTCATTATCAGCTAGATATTACTGATGATAACTTACCTGATAAAAATGATATGGAAGGTGCAATTTTTGAGGCTATTGATAATAATGGTAATGTTTCTAAATATGCACTACTTCATTCTGACAACTTATGGTTTCGAAGTGGTCACATTGCATTTGCAATAAAGGACAACTTTGTTGTACATAGTGCAAACACACTAAAGTATAAACAATTTGCTGACATTGAAGGTAAAACTATCACAAAGGTAAAATACTTTGTTCGTGGTGGTGATGACCTTGAATATACAACAAATTTATACTGTAAATATCTACTAAATAATGAACAAGGTTTCACTTCTAGTGGCGATACTGTTTTTGCTGACAATGCAAAAATTTCTTTCACTCCTAATGTTCCTACTGATAGCAATTATGTACTATCCTCTGTTACATTTGGTAGAACAATATTAACTCCAAATGTTGATTATACTTATGAGAATAATGTTCTTACAATCAAAGATACAGAAAATACTGCTATCGGTACTTACACTCTAACATACTCAGATGCAAAGTACGCTAACACATCAACTACAGTTCAATTTACATCTACATTAAAAGATGGTGATGTTACAATTGAAAACAATCAAATTAAAATTAATGGTGATGTGCCTGTTTCTGATTATGTAAAGGGTATTACTTCTATTACAGTTAACGGCAACAAACTAAGATCATCAAACGGTATCTTTAATGATGATGGTACGGTTAATTTTGATGCAGTAATTAAGTTCCACGGTCAAAGTATTATTCCTTTCCCTGAAGATGGAGATTACAATATTATTGTAACATCTTCCGGTTATCCAACTGTTTCCGGTACTGTAACAAAGAAATCAGAACCAATTGAACCAACTAATCCATCTATTACAGAGCCAAGTTCAACAGAACCTACTACTCCAACAGAACCTACTACTCCAACAGAACCTACTACTCCAACAGAACCTACAACAAGTAGTACTGTTCCTACAACCACCCCTACAAAGCCAAATCCTACAAAACCAATTGTAAAGAGAACTACTGTTTCACTTAACAAGTACAACGGTACTCTATATGTAAAAGGTAGTACAACTATTAGGGCAACTGTTAAAAACGGTAAGGGTAAGACTACTTACAAATCTTCTAATACAAAGATTGCTAGGGTAAATTCTGTAGGTAAAATTACTGCCGTTAAAGCAGGTAAAGCTAAAATCACAGTTACAAATAATGGTGCAAAGAAAATCTATACTGTTACAGTAAAAAATCCTGTTGTTAAAAAATCAGTAGTGTTAACGAAAGGCAAAACAACAACACTTAAGATTACAGGAAAAATCGGCAAAGCTACATTCAAATCTTCCAATACAAAAGTAGCAAAGGTATATGTTAACGGCAAGATAAAAGCAAGGAAAAAGGGCAATGCAACTGTCACTATTAAAACAAATGGCATTACTCTAAAGTGCAAAGTTACTGTTAAATAACTCCTCTATGAATATAATGAAAGGGCTTGTTCTTGTAACAAGTCCTTTTGTATTTTTATAAACAAAACAAAAACCACTAAACCAAAGGCAGATTACCTATAGTTTAGTGGTTTTAAATTTAGAAATTATCCAAAGGCTGAGTCAAGTACCATCATTACAACAAAACCTACTGCTACACCGATTGTACCAATATTAGAATGTTTACCTTGTTGTGACTCAGGAATAAGCTCCTCAGTTACAACATAAATCATTGCACCGGCAGCAAAAGACAAAAAGTATGGCAATATAGAACTTATCATACTTGCAAAAACTAATGTAAGTACTGCACCGATAGGCTCAACTACACCGGAAAGCACACCCATAACAAAAGCCTTTCCCTTGTTCATTCCTCTATCCTTTAGTGGTAAAGAAATTATTGCACCTTCTGGAAAATTTTGAATTGCGATACCTACTGCCAAAGAAAAAGCACCTGCTACTGAAATACTTGTGTCATTCATCATTGCACTTGCAAAAGTAATGCCCACTGCCATTCCCTCCGGAATATTATGTAGAGTAACTGCAAGTACAAGCATTGTACTTTTTGAAAGGCTGGACTTTACACCTTCAGGTTGATTACTGTCCAAATGAAGATGAGGAATTACACTATCCAGCAACAATAAAAATCCTATACCTAACAAGAATCCCACACTTGCCGGAATATACTTTACCATTCCCTTTTCCTCAGCAAGTTCCATTGATGGAATTAACAGTGACCACACAGATGCAGCAATCATTATTCCCGAGGCAAAACCAAGCATAAACTTTTGCAATTTGGGATTTAACTGATTTTTAGAAAACAATACCAATGCCGAACCAAGGGATGTTCCCAAAAATGGAATTAAAATAATTATTAAACCTTGTAACATCATTTTTCACCTACCTATATAATTCATATGCTGTAAAACAAATCATATATCAGTAAATAACGAATACAAAATTAAATAATACTCATTTACTTTTTCATTATATCATAAGAGTAAAAATCTGTCATCTAATATTATTTAGAAATGTTTTCCACATAATATTGACAAATTGATAAAAACTTAATAGCAAGACGAAAGGGTTGCTCCACCAACACACCAGGAGCAACCCTTCAGGAAATAAATCTTATGTATAAGACTTTAACTTATTAAATAAGCAATTAAATTTTAATTTCACTACATTTCTTCAACATCTACAATAACCGTCCAAGTTACCTTTTTACTAGGATAACCTTTTAGATTTGCAGTAATTGTAGTTTTACCATTAGCTACCGGTAAGACTACACCCTTTGAATTTATCTTGGCAATATTTCCATTAGCTGATTTGTACTGAATACAACTGTTATCTAGATTAGTTACAAAGTCATAGTTATCAACTCTTTTATTAAACTGATATGTAGTGATTCTTCTTGTATAGAAGTCATCAAACCATACTGACTTTACACTAGAACGCAACTTAACATTTGAAGTTTTCATAGCTACTGTATATGTAACATCTGCATTAGATTTTTGAGCAGCATTTCTACTTGCCTTATTATCAACAAAGAACTGTTCCCAATAAATATAACCGTTTACTTTAAAACAGCCAATACCAACGCTATTGAATTTTTTATTTAAAATGTTCTTTCTATGGGCCGGACTATTCATCCAACACTTAACAACCTGCTCAGGAGTTTGCTGGTTTAAAGCTATATTTTCACCAACATAGTGTTTCCACTTGTACATTTTAAATGGGTTTTTCTCACCGTTAGGACGACTATGTGCATAATACAAAGAAATTTCAGCAGTTCTTCTATTAGCTACACTGATAAGTCCTCGTGTCATTTTTAGTTGAGAAAGTTTTCTTTTCTTTCTTTCCTTGTTAATTAATGTTAGTACTTTGTAGCTATAGCTATAAAGCACCTTCCCTCTTACCTTTTCGTTTACCATAGTGGTAGTGGCTGCACTAGCACTTTCAGTTTCTGCAAAAAGTACAGGCAATGATGTTGCAAAAATCATAGCACATAAAAATAGCGAAATACTTTTCATTACTTTTTTCATTACCGGTACACCCATTCCTCAATTTACCATTCTATTTTCTTATATACATTTAAATAATTCTGTTCGCACATTTGTAATTATACAATTTCTTTGTTATATGAGGAAAGGACCACAAAATGTGGTCCTTTCCATGGAAGAAAGAGAATAGAGAATTAATAAATTCTCAAGAAATGGAGAACAAAATTTATATTGAAATAGGTGTTACCCTATAACAAACTTATTAAGCAACTTGCACTATTCTTTTGAATCTGCAATAACCTTTTCAGCTACATTAGCAGGTGCATCTTCATATCTTGCAAAGTCAAGAGTAAAGCTACCTCTGCCCTGCGTAACCTGTTTAATAAAGGTATTGAAGTCACCCATCTCAGCCATTGGAACTTCTGCTTCAATCACCTGCATACCATTAGGTGTTGAGTCCATACCAATAACTCTGCCTCGTCTTTTTGTAACTTCACCCATAATGTCACCGGTATGTGTTTCCGGAACAGTTACCTTTAATGAACCGATTGGTTCAAGTAAAGTAGGTTTAGCTTGTGTAATGCCATTCTTAAAAGCAATTGATGCTGCCATTTTAAATGACATTTCAGATGAGTCAACAGGATGGTAACTACCATCATACAAGTTAGCTTTTACCCCAACAACCGGATAACCGGCCAGTGGGCCTTTTTTCATTGAGTCCTGTAGTCCTTTTTCAACAGCCGGGAAAAATCCCTTTGGAACAGAACCACCAACAACTGTTTGTGTAAATTCCAGTCCATCACTGTCACTAGGAGAGAACTCAATCCACACATCACCAAACTGACCGTGACCACCACTTTGTTTCTTGTGACGACCTTGTACCTTAACAGTACCACGAATTGTTTCTCTATAGGCTACCTTTGGCTTCTTCAACTTAACATCAATGTTGTACTTTGACTTTAGTTTACTAACAATAACATCAAGTTGTTGTTCACCTAAACCTGTAACAACTCTTTCGTGAGTTTCGTGATTGTGTACATATTTAATAGTTGGGTCTTCTTCTATTAATTTAAGAATACCCTGAGTAATCTTTTCTTCGTCATCCTTACTGTCAGCATATACTGCCATAGAAAGGTTAGCTACAGGATAATCAATACCATCAAGAGTTACTTTTCTAAGTGGTGAACAAAGTGTGTCACCTGATAAAGTATCAGAAAGTTTAGGTATTGCACCGATATCACCTGCTGAGATGAATGGTGTATCTTCCTGTTTTTTACCTTTTACAGTAAGAACCTTGGTAACTCTTTCATTTGCACCGGTCCTCATATTTACAAGAGGTGTGTCAGTAGAAATTTTACCACTAAGAACTTTTATATAACTTAATTTTCCCACAAATGGGTCAATAACAGTTTTAAACACTATTGCAGTTGGTACGCCGTCAGAATTAACTGTAACTTCTACAGGCTCCCCATTAACATCTGAGCCGATTTCTGTACCTGACTCCGCTTTTGGAGCAAGCCAAACCAGTGAATTTAATAACTGATCAATACCATATGTATTATGTGCATCACCACAGAATACAGGTATAATTGTACCTTCTCTAACACCTTGTGAAACACCTAGTATAATTTCTTCCGGGGTAAATTCTTCCCCTTCAATAAATTTCTCCAGTAGTTCTTCTGATGTTTCTGCAACAGCCTCTTTGATAGCCTCTCTAAGACCATCAAATCTAGTACCTAAGTCAGGCATATCGGTTGGTTCAACCTTGCCACCCTCAGAGTACTTATAGGCTCTATATTCAAAAAGGTTTACATATACTTCAGCCTTACCGTCGTTAATGTAAGGAACAACAACAGGACAAACTGCTGGGCCAAATACTGTCTTTAAATCTTCAAACACTCTATAAAATCTAGCACTTTCATCACAAAGCCCATTAACAAAGAACATCTTTGTTTTGCCCATCTCAGTAGCCATATTAACTACTTTTTCGGTTCCTACATCGACTCCATCCTTGCCGGATACGACAACCAGTACGCTTTCGGCTGCTCTCATACCCTCTGCGATACCACCGGCAAAATCAAACAGTCCCGGTGTATCGATAAGATTAATCTTTGTATTTTTCCATTCAACCGGAGCAACAGCAGTAAGAACAGAAGATTTTCTCTTAACTTCTTCTGGGTCATAATCCAGAGAAGTGTTTCCTTCTTCAATTTTCCCGAGTCTTGAAACATTTCCTGTCAAATATAGCATACTTTCGGCAACAGAGGTTTTACCTGAACCTTTGTGACCGGCTAATGCAATATTGAGAATATGTTTGGAATCATAATTTCTCATTGGATTAAATCTCCTTAATTAAATGTGTAAACATTAATCTCTTTTGATTACAGTTACATTATATCACCCTTGTTCAAAATATACAATATTTTTTAATAAATTAATAATATTTTCGATTTTATTAACAACATAAACTAATTGTAATTGTACACTTTCACCAATAGAATGTATAGATTGCATAAATTTGCACCACATATTTTGAACAATAAAACCACTATTCCATATAAATTATATTTTACAATATGTACAAAAAAGAACTTCTATAATATATTTTTTCTCTTTTAAACTGACTATGATTGTTTTAACTTTTGGGTTATAATATCCTTAACAGTTAAAGGAGCTTTATAATGGATAAAATTAATAACAAAATAATCATTTCTATGTTGTGCATAGTATTGGTGCTTTTCTTTGCAAGTTGTGGCAAAGGTAATAACAGTGTAAAAGAAACTACAACTTCTACAACAAAAGCTGTAGAAACAACCTCAACTGCATCAAAACCTACCACAACAGTTGAACCTACTACAAACCCAGAGGAAAACCTTAATAATAGTCTTGATAATTATATTAACCAAATGACTACAGAAGAAAAAGTCGGTCAAATGTTCTATGTTAGATGTCCTGATACTGACGCATTAACGGTGATTAATAAGTATCATATTGGTGGATATATTCTTTTTGGCAAGGACTTTGAAAACAAAACTAAAGAAGAAGTCACAAATACCATTAGTTCATATCAAGATGAAGCAAAAATCCCACTACTTATTGGTGTTGATGAGGAGGGTGGCACAGTTGTAAGAGTCAGTAGCAACCCTAACCTAAGGGAAAGTCCTTTTCTTTCGCCTAAAGATACTTTTGCTAATGGTGGTTGGGATGGCATTACCGATGATGCTAAAGAAAAAGCCGAACTTTTACTTTCACTTGGAATTAATGTAAATATGGCACCTGATTGTGATATTACTTCTGATACTGATGGGTTTATGTACGACCGTTCATTTAGTAATAATGTTGATGATGTTGACAAATTTGTTAGCACTGTTGTAAGCATTTCAAAAGAAAATCACCTAGGCACTGTACTAAAGCATTTTCCCGGTTACGGAAACAATGTTGATACTCACACAGGTATCGCCTATGACAACAGAGATTATTCTGAATTTACCGAAAAGGACTTTAAACCTTTTATTGCCGGTATAAATGCCGGTGCTGATTGTATCCTTGTTTCCCACAATATAGTAAACTGTATGGACAAGAATTATCCTGCATCTCTTTCTGAGAATGTACACAAGATTATTAGAAATGAACTTAATTTTGACGGTGTAATAATGACCGATGACTTGATTATGGACGCTATTACACAGTTTACCGGTGATGAGTCAGCAGCAGTTATTGCCACAAAAGCCGGTAACGACCTGCTATGTTGTTCATCTGTTGATACTCAGTATCCTGCTGTATTAAAGGCAGTTAATAATAATGAAATACCTATGAGCCAAATTAACGCCTCAGTAAAGAGAATTTTAAAATGGAAAATTAATTTAGGAATTTTAGATATTG
>ERZ1034998.1065-NODE-1065-length-16482-cov-4.407013_pt1 | contig 16482 bp, 15 predicted proteins | sample MGYA00520621_ERZ1034998 | MGnify/ENA primary metagenome ERZ1034998 (study PRJEB33766, sample SAMN09781748) | gut metagenome | biome: gut microbiome | host: Homo sapiens | place: Madagascar | study: EMG produced TPA metagenomics assembly of the PRJNA485056 data...
CCCTTAAAAATCCGTCTCATACAATATACTGTAAATAAATAATTTTGGAGGTCACGCATGAGTGATTTAGCTGCAACAAACTGTGGATGTAACGAAGGAGGATGCAGTTCTATTATCTGGATCATTCTCTTATTATTCTTCTGCAACGGAAACGGCTGCGGTAGCGGATGTGGCAACGGCTGCGGTAACGGCCTGCTTAACGGCGACAACAGCTGCTGCTGGATTATCCTTTTGCTTCTCTTCTGCGGCTGCGGTAACAACAGCATCTGCTAATAGGTTTCCATCAAAAAAGGGCCGGTGTCTCGGTCCTTTTTTTCGGTTTCAAAAGCTCTGCTTATTGTTCTTATCCTTATCCTTTTCTTTCTGCTTCTGGTACGCTTTATATACATCACATTCCCTGGGCGGCGTGCGCTTTTTCATGCATTCGTCGTCGATCTCATACACCATGTTGCCATCTATGATCAAAATTCCCATTGAAAAAACTCCTTTTTCCTCATCTTATGAAAAAACAGCTCATATTGTGCCTTTCCCCACATAATATGTAAAAAAAGGCTAAAATTATGGAAAAAGAAAACATGCCAACACCTTATGATGAGGCTATCCAGACCAGAGAATTACAGATGCTAAAGACGATCGTTCCATACATCGGAAACGCGCAGAAAAAACAGTTAGCGGCACTCATCCAGTACCTCGAATACCGCAATGTCATGTCTGTCCTCGACGAGAGCGACAACCAGTTATCCGCCTGTTCCATACCGGAAGGTGGAAACAGGACAAGTACACTGCTCGGAGAATTGAAGCAATACTGCACCAAAAATGAGCAGGAGGCGATCGACAATCTGTTAAATCTGCTCTGCATCGTCGACAACTACGATATGTTTCACTTCTAGCCGGCACGCGGCATATAATAATACGATCATCCGGAGGTTACCGATATGATGGAGGACATCTTCAAGCAACATCCCGAACTGCTCGGAATGGATAAAAACAAAATGGATTTCATAATGGAGTTTGCCAAGAAAGACAAACCCAAAAGCACCAGAGATGCCATGCCGTTTCTCATGGCATACATGAGTCAGGCGAAAAAGCAGAACATCAATTTTACCAAGCCGGAGGTTCGCTTTATCAGTGAGATTCTCATGCAGGATCTAAGCCCGGATGAGCGGGCGCGTATCCAGAAGGTTCTAAATATGATGGGTGCCTAACCGGTAAGCGCGCTGCGGCCGAGCACAAGGATCTTATCGATTGGGCTAAGGCTTATCCCCTTGCCATCCGTGCCGTAAAAATACTTTTCTCCGGCAGACTCAAACAGCACATAGATCTCATCCCCGGAAATAGCGATTTCCTCAGATCCGGGTGGCATCTCCACCTGGATCTGAGGTTTATTCGGGTTCCCGGACATTGCAAAAACAGATGCGTACACCTTCAGGTAGGACGAGGCTGCCCGCCCGTAGGACGTGCTCAGATACACACGCCCCGCATCATCAAACGCGATTCCCTGCACCTTCCGCGGTATGCGGTAGCTGCTTAGCGCGGTAAGATCTTCCTTCTTGCTGTTATAATAATATGCGACAAGCTCCGAGTCCCCGGATACCGTGTGCGTCGCAATCCACAGCCTGCCATTGTCATAGGTGATGCAGGACGGCGTATTCTCCACCGGAATGGTATCAACCATCTTGGAGGCATCCACAACCTCGCCCGTATTCTGATCCGCCATCAGCTTCACAAAATCATAAGAAATCCGCTCGATGCTTCGCGAACTCGAATTGCAGATCCACACATTCTGCCCGTCAAAAGCCACCCCGCCGAGATGGCTTTTCGGGTTCATGCCGAGTGTGACAAGGAAATCCCCGCTCTCCCGGTCAAAGACAAACAGTTCACCGAGATCATCCCTGCCCTCCGAGTAGGAGGTCAGGATCACATATTCCCCGGTAAGACAGATTCCCTGCGGGCATTGCGCCGCACTGAATATCTTCTGCGTCTCCAGATCCTGAAGCTTTGACGAAGGCATCCCCGGAATCATCAGTTCATCCAAAAAATCGTAGGAAAGGTTCTTAAGCCACCGGTTCTTCGCGCTCTCCCTGGAACGATACCGGTAGTCCTTCACGCTCGCACGGCTGTCAACCGTATTTGTGGTGCGTCTCTTTGCCGTCCCTGTCCGATGCCAGACAAGCCCAACAGACAAAAACACAAGAAGAAGGAGTACGCTTCCTCCTATGCATCGTTTTACCCGCATATTCATGAAACACACTCCCTTTCTGTCATAAACTATAATTCTTCGTTATCGGTAAGCTTGCCTGCTCTTGCTTCGATTTCCTTCTGTGCCACATCGTCCGGAGCCTGCTCATAGCGGGCAACCTCATAAGAAAACGTTCCGCTTCCGCTTGTCATGGAACGAAGCTGCGTATTGTAGCCGTACATTTCAAGCATCGGGATATCCGCAACGATTTCCTGATAGCCGTTTCCGATCGGGTTCATTCCCATGACACGGCCTCTTCTCTTGTTCAGATCGCCCATGACATCGCCGGTATAGCTGTCCGGCACAACGACCTTGAGTGTCGCGATCGGTTCAAGCAGCACCGGCTTTGCCTCAAGGAAGCCCTTCTTGAATGCCTGCTTTGCAGCCACCTTGAATGCAAGCTCGGAGGAATCTACCGGGTGGTAAGAACCATCGTAGAGCACCGCCTTGACACCTGTGACCGGATATGCCGCGAGAGGACCTTTCTTAACTGCCTCCGCGATTCCCTTTTCCACTGCCGGGAAGAAGTTCTTCGGAACCGCACCGCCGACAACGCACTGCTCAAATACATACGGCAGCTCCATATCCCCGGACGGCTCAAAGGTCATCTTTACATGGCCGTACTGTCCGTGTCCTCCGGACTGCTTTTTGTATTTGTACTCCACATCCGCTTTCTTCCGGATTGTCTCTTTGAATGCAATCTTCGGGCGCATCAGCTCGATATCGACCTTATACTTCTCGCGAAGTGTACTTGCGACAACCTCAAGATGCTGATCTCCGATTCCGTACAAAAGTGTCTGTCCGTTCTCGCTGTCATTCTCAACGCGCAGCGTCAGATCTTCAAGAAGCACCTTCTGAAGTGCCTGCGAGATTTTATCCTCATCGCCCTTGTTCTTCGCCTTGTAGCGCATGCATACATACGGCTTGGAAATGTTCGCACGGATATATGCAACCGGCTGGTTTCTTGTGGAGAGTGAATCGGTCGTAAAGGTATTTGCAAGCTTTGCAAGTGCCCCGATGTCTCCTGCATGAAGCTCCGGAACCTCCTCCACCTTGTTGCCGCGGATCACATACAGCCGTCCGATCTTCTCGTCCGTGTCACGGTGGAAGTTGTAAAGCACATCGTCCGTCTTTAAGACACCGGAATTGACCTTGATCAGCGAGTACTTGCCAATGTACGGATCAACGATCGTCTTAAATACATAGGCGGATTTTGCCTTGGCGAAATTATAATCTGCCTGATATACCTCATTCGTCTTGGTGTTGATGCCGGCGCAGGTTCTGCGATCCGGGCTTGGCAGATATTTTACGATGTCCGACATCAGCGTATACATGCCGCGCGCAAGGATGTTCGATCCCATCAGCACCGGGATGATGGAGCCGTCGATCACGTTCACGCGAAGCGCCTGACGGATCTCATCCTCCGAAAATTCATCCCCATTAAAGTAGCGCTCCATGAACTCCTCGCTCGTCTCTGCGACCGCTTCCAGCAAAGCCTCCCGGCAGATTCCGAGATTCTCCCTGGAATAGTCCGGAACCTCAAATTTCTCCACGGTTCCGTCCGCTTTCCAGCGTTTTGCCTTCTGCTGAACAACATTGACATAGCCAACAAACTCTCCGTTCTCGCGGACCGGCAGATGGAACGGCGCGATCTTCTTGCCGTACATTGCCTGTAAATCCTCAACCACCTGACGATAGCTGGCATTGTCGATATCCATATCCGTTACAAAAATGATCCTCGGCAGCTTATACTGCTCACAAAGCTCCCATGCGCGTCTGGTTCCCGTCTCGATACCAGCCTTGCCGGATACAACAATGATCGCTGCATCCGCAGCAGAGACAGCCTCCTCGACCTCCCCCACGAAGTCAAAAGAGCCCGGCGTATCCAAAAGATTGATCTTGGTATCCTGCCAGAGAATCGGTATTACTGAGGTGTGGATTGAGCACAGCCGCCTGGCTTCTTCCTTGTCGAAATCGCTGATCGTATTTCCGGCTGCCACCGTCCCCATACGAGTGGTAATGCCGGAAAGAAAAGCCATCGCCTCTGCCAATGAAGTCTTACCGCAACCGCCATGTCCGAGTAAGACTACATTCCTTACTTTGTCCGTTGTGTAAACATTCATGTAAAAACCCTCCTTATGTAATTTCTCATGGATATATTGTACTAATAATCTTTTATTATTACAACACTTTTGTGCAATTACCTCAAAAAATATGGAATTGTCCAACAATATTTGACGTATCCCAAAGATGTAGTAGAATAAATTCAAAGGAACTATTTGGAGGGAATTTCATGGCATTTGAAAAAGTCGGATTCATCGGTTTAGGACTCATCGGTGGCTCCATCGCAAAAAAATTAAAGAGTAATCTGCCGGGCTGCACCATTCTTGCAACCGCCGGACACAAAGAAACCATAGAGACCGCATACAGGGAGGGAATCATCGCAAACAGCTCGCTTCTTGAGCTTAGCGATTTTCGTGACTGCGATCACATCTTTTTGTGTGCTCCTGTCAATAAGAATATCGAATATCTTGCCGGATTAAAACCGGTCATCCGCAAGGACTGCATCATCACCGATGTTGGAAGCACCAAATCCGAGATTCACAAGGCAGTTACCGCACTCGGCCTCGATCACAACTTCATCGGCGGACACCCGATGACCGGTTCGGAAAAGACAGGCATTACCAACGCCAATGTCTCCATCCTCGAAAATGCTTATTACATCATCACACCAACCGCACATACCGCCTCCAGGTACTTAGGAGAATTTCGCGACTTTGTTAAGTCACTTGGCTCGATTCCTCTGGTGCTTGGCTGCGAGGAGCACGATTATGCAACAGCATCAATCAGCCATCTGCCACACATGATCGCATTTTCGCTTGTCAATCTTGTTCAGGAAATCGACGATGAACAGGAAATCATGAAAACGATTGCCGCCGGAGGCTTCCGCGACATTACCCGCGTTGCCTCCTCCTCCCCTGTCATGTGGGAAAACATCTGTGCATCCAACCGCGACCAGATTGTAAAGCTGATGGATCTTTACATGGAAAAGTTCTCATATCTGCGTGGGCTGCTCGTCGATTATGACTCTGACCGGATCATGGACTTTTTCCAGAGCGCGAAGAACTACCGCGATTCCATGTTCATTCCGGGACGTAAGACCGCATCCTCCGTCTATGAGATTTATCTGGATCTGGTGGACGAGGCCGGTGAGATCGCGATCATTGCCAATCTCCTCGCTTACAAGGGTGTCAGCATCAAAAATATCGGGATCATTCACAACCGTGAATTTGAAGAAGGCGTCCTCCGCGTCGAGTTCTACGATCAGACCGCATTGGATCACGCCATCGTCATATTGGAAGAACGCAATTACAAGGTGTATAAGAGATAGAAAAGACGCCGCTTTAATACAAAGCGGCGTCTACTACGTCAAAATAATGTTCAAAGGTCTTGCGGCAGCACGACGGATTCTCGATCACAATGCCCTCTGTCACAAGCCCCGGCAGCGTAAATGCCATCGCCACCCGGTGATCCTCGAAGGTCTGTATCGCCGCGGCATGTGGAGTCCCAGGATAGATTGTGACGGAATTTTGCGTCTTTTCGCAGGCAATTCCCATCGCGGACAGATTCTTATCAATCGCTGCCATGCGGTCACACTCCTGCAGCCGGATGTGTCCGATATACCCGATCGTAACCGGCGCATCCGCAAACGGTGCGATCGCGGCAAGCGTCAGCGCCTGATCCGAAAATCCCGACAGATCCCAGCTTCCGCCGTGCATCTTGCCATCCTTCGGAGGCAACACCAGCACGCCGTCCTTTTCCTCCCCGACCGTACAGCCCATATCCTTAAGCACATCCAGAAAATGCACATCCCCCTGCAAGCACTCACTATGTACGCCGTGCACGCGCGCAGGCACGCCTAAAAGCGGGCTCATCGCATAAAAATAGCAGGCAGCGGAAAGATCCGGCTCGATATCATATTCCCTTGCGATGTAGCGCTGCCCCGCCGGGATCACAAAGGTCTGCGTATCCGGTCTTAAAAGCCGCACGCCGAACTGCTTCATCATCGCAACCGTCATCTCCACATACGCCATCCCATGGCTGCCGGCAACATGGATCGTAAAATTCTCCTCAAAAAGGATTGCAACGATCAAAAGTGCACTCAAAAACTGGCTGCTCTTTTCCACATTGATCGTCACCTCATGCTTCTTGCGCCCCGCACAGCCGATGGAAAATGGAAAATGATACGGCTCGTTCTCATACGTTACGTCCGCACCGATCTCCTCCAATGCAACAAGAAGCTCCCTCATCGGGCGCTTTCGCATCTGCTCGGAGGCATCTAAATGAAAGCAGCCCTCCGACATGCCAAGATATGCGGTCAGAAAGCGCGCTGCTGTTCCGGCGCTTCCCACATAGACGCTTCCGGAGTTCGCCCGGTTTGGAAGCCTGCCGCCGCAGCCCAGCACGGTAACGGTGCAGCCTGGCTCATCGATTTCCACTTCAAATCCGAGGTCACAAAGCGCCTGTAAAAAATGGCGGGAGTCATCGGAAAAGAGAACTCCCTTAAGCGTGCTCTTTCCCTCTGCGAGTGCCGCGATGAGAAGCGCACGGTTGGTAATGCTCTTTGAACCGGGAACACATACCTCGATCGGTCTTTTCTTTTGTACTTTTTTAACGTGATATTCCTGTGTCAGCATGATCCATTCCTCGTGTCTGCATAAAATTAGGTACGAAAGAAGGGGTTGTCAAACGACAACCCCTTCCATTCTACAAATCGTTAAAAATCTGGTAAATGTCGATCTTGAGTGCATCCGTATCCGTCATTCCGATAAACACTCCACCGTAGGAATAGCCATCTTCATTCTGGGTGCGTCTTACGATCTCAACAACCGCATCCACCACTTCCTTCGTCCAGATCTGGATCTTGGCATCATAGTATGTACCGGTCTCCAATGCTGCCTTGGACTTAAACCCAATGCCGCTGCGGGAAATATCCGTAACATCCACATGTACATACTTCAAGGTCGTGATACCAGCCTCATCCAAACGCTCCAGCTGGACATTCACATCCAGATCAAGTCTCTTGTGCTTTCTCTTTTCTTCCATTGTTCAGCCCACCTTTACTTCCCCATAAGATTACTTACATCATATTACATCTTACGTTTTTACACAAGTAAAAAGTTAATTCTGCATAAAAACTATTGGATAAACATCGCATCTCCAAAGGAGAAGAACCGGTAACGCTCTTTTACCGCCTCCTCGTATGCCGCAAGGATATGCTCTCTTCCCGCAAGCGCGGAAACCAGCATGACAAGCGTGGATTCCGGCAGATGGAAGTTCGTGATGAGCGCATCGATCACCTTGAACTGGTAGCCCGGATAGATAAAAATCTCCGTCCAGCCGCTGCACTCATGCAGCTTTCCGTTCTCGTCGGCAGCCGCCTCCATCGTGCGGGTGCTTGTCGTTCCGACCGCGATCACGCGGTGTCCGTTCTCCCTGGCATGATTGATCTTGTCCGCAGCCTCCTGCGAGATCATATAAAACTCCGAATGCATGTGGTGGTCAAGAATATTGTCCACCTTGACCGGGCGAAAGGTTCCAAGTCCGACATGGAGCGTTACCTCCGCGATGTCAACACCCTTTTCCTTTACCGCCGCAAGCAGCTCCTTCGTAAAGTGAAGTCCTGCTGTCGGTGCAGCCGCCGATCCGTCATACTTGGCGTACACGGTCTGATAGCGGTTCTTATCAGCAAGCTGGTGCGTGATGTACGGCGGCAGTGGCATCTGACCGAGCTGATCTAAGATCTCCTCGAAGATTCCCTCATAGGTAAACTGGATCAGACGGTTGCCGTCCTCCACAACATCTATGACCTCGCCTGTCAAAAGACCGTCACCAAAGCTGATCTTTGTTCCCGGCTTTGCCTTTTTGCCCGGCTTTACGAGCGTCTCCCAGATGTCGTTTTCCCTGCGCTTTAAAAGCAGGATCTCGATTTTTGCCTCGGTGCCTTCCTTCACGCCAAACAGACGCGCCGGAATGACCTTTGTGTTATTTAATACCAGACAGTCTCCCGGATTCAGGTAATCCAGAATATCCTTAAAGATCTTGTGCTCGATTGCTCCGGTATTCTTATCAAGTACCATCAGTCTTGAAGATGATCTGTCCTCCAGAGGATCCTGAGCGATCAGTTCCTCTGGAAGATCATAATAAAAATCTTTTACGTCCATATCTGCTCCTAGACGCGAAGTGTAATCGCATGTTTTACATTTAAGTTCTTTAAGATGACATCCACAAATCCATCGATCATCTCCGGAGTGAACTCTTCCTCCTTCGGTGTGAATACAACGGTAAATGCCATGCTCTTCTTGTTGAGTGCAAGCTGTGTACCCTCGTAAACATCGAACAGGCGGATATCCGTTACATATTCGCAGGATTCATAGATCAGATTCTCCACCTCAGCACAGGTAATGTCGCGATCCATCACAAAGGCGAAGTCTCTCTTTTCCTCAGCGAACTTTGGAAGCGGGCAGAAGGTTCTGCTCTTTCCAAACCACTGTGACAGTGCGCGCACATCCAGCTCCATAATGTATGCAGGAGTACGCATATCCAGCTCGTTGCATACCTCATAGCATGCCTTGCCAAGATATCCGATCTCTACGCCCTCACAGAATACCGCTGCGGTCTGATACGGATGTAAGAATGGCTTTTGCGTTTTGTCGTAGGTAAAGGTTACATCAAGCGCTTCTGCGACAGCCTCTGCCATTCCCTTTAAGGTGAAGAAATCCTCGTTCTCGCCAAATACGCCGACGCACAGTGTCTCGCGCTCGTCCGGGTATTCGGTAAGCGGCAGGTCCTTTGGGATGAAGATATTGCCAAGCTCGAAAATACATCCCTCGATCGTTCCTCTCTTCTGGTTTCTTGCGATCGCGCGAAGCATCTGCGGTGCAAGTGTTGTACGCATCAAAGACAGATCAACGTTGATCGGGTTGATCAGACGGATTGCATGGCGCTCCTTTGCATCCTCCGGCAGACGAAGCAGATCAAGGTCAGCCGGGGAAAAGAAGGAGTAATGGATTCCCTCGTATCCGCCTGCCGCGCATAATGCATTTTTGATCTTAAGCTCTGTCTTTTGTCTTAAATTAAGTCCGCCCATCGTAACCTGTGCGGTCGGCATGAAGGTCGGTACGATATGGTCGTAGCCGTACATACGGATGACCTCCTCCGCAACGTCCGGGTAGGATTCCATATCCTCGCGGTACGGCGGGATCTGGATGGTAAGCTCGTCCCCATTGATCTGCGGAGCAAAATGTAAGTTTGTTAAAATACGGACAATGTCCTCATCCGGCACCTTGATGCCGAGTACGCCGTTTACGCGCGCGATGCTGACCTTCATCTCCTTTGGCTCGATGGAGTTGCCGGTAGAAGCCTCAACGTGTGTGGAGGAGATCTTTCCACAGCCTAACTCCTCGATCAGGTGAAGCGCACGCTTCATGGCAAGATCTGTCGTGTATTCATAGACACCCTTGGAGTACATTGCGCTTGCATCGGAGGACTGTCCGAGTGCGCGGGAGCTCTTTCGGATGTTATCTCTTGCAAACTTTGCCGATTCCAGCATTACCTCTGTTGTCGTGTCAAGGATCTCGGAATTTAAGCCGCCCATGATTCCGGCAAGTGCAACCGGCTTCACGCCATCACAGATGACAAGGTTGGCGTTATTTAACGTAAACTCCTTCTCGTCAAGTGTGGTGATCTTCTCGCCGTCATCTGCTCTGCGCACATGGATCTGGTTGCCCTCCAGATAGTTGTAATCAAACGCATGCATTGGTTGTCCGAGCTCTTTCATGATGTAGTTGGTGATATCGACCATGTTGGAGATGGAATTGCATCCGACAAGTGCAAGACGCTTCTTCATCCATGCCGGGGACTCCTTGATCTCCACGTCATGTACATAGTGTGCGATATATCTCGGACAAATGTCTGTCGCATCGACCTTTACGGTAAATCCGTCCTTTGTCTTTCCGCTCTCCGTATAGTTAAGTGCAAGCGGCTTAAGTGGCTTGCCAAGCACGGCAGCGACCTCTCTTGCAATACCGTAGATACTCTGGCAGTCCGGGCGGTTCGCGGTGATCGCAATATCAAAGATCCAGTCGGTCATATCAAGGATCGGCTTTACATCCGCTCCAAGCGGTGCATCCTCCGGCAAAACCAAAAGTCCGTTGTAGCCTGCTCCCGGATAAAGATCCTCGGTCAGACCAAGCTCTGTTCCGGAGCAAAGCATACCGAAGGAGTCATAGCCGCGCAGCTTTCCTGCCTTGATCTCCATAACGCCCTCGATCGTCTTGTGATCCTTTGCTGTCGCATAAACGGTAGCTCCTACGAGTGCGAGCGGATATTTTCCGCCTGCCTTTACGTTGTCTGCGCCGCAGCAGATCTGGAAGGTTCCATGCTCACCGGCATTGACCTTGCACAGATTCAGATGGGTATCCGGGATCGGCTCACAGCTCTCCACAAGTCCGACAACGACCTTGCTGATGTCCTTGCCTGTCTCGATCAGTTCTTCCACTTCAAATCCACACGAAAACAGCTTTTCCTCAAGCTCCTTCGGGGTAACATCAATATCTACATATTCTTTTAACCAGCTCAGTGGTGCTAACATAACAAACGTTCTCCTTTCCCTTAATCATCAATCTGCTTTAACACACGCAGATCCGATTCAAACAACTGCTTGATATTATTGATTCCATATTTAAGCATCGCAACACGCTCGATACCGATACCGAACGCAAAACCGCTGTATTCCTTGGTATCAATTCCACAGCCCTCAAGGACTTTGTTATTTACCACGCCTGCGCCAAGCACTTCGATCCAGCCGGTTCCCTTGCAGAGCTTGCAGCCCTTGCCGTGGCACTGGAAGCAGCTAACGTCAACTTCTACGGAAGGCTCGGTGAATGGGAAATAAGATGGTCTGAGTCTTGTTGTCGTACCTTTTCCGAAGATTTTCTGTACGAACTCATCAAGCATACCCTTTAGGTCACAGAGGGTGATTCCCTTATCTACAACAAGTCCCTCCATCTGGGTAAACATCGGGGAATGGGTAGCGTCATCATCGGAGCGGAATACCTTGCCTGGAGAAACGACCTTGATCGGCGGCTTCTTTGCTTCCATGACATGGATCTGTCCTGCGGAGGTCTGGGTACGAAGCAGAAAATCCGGAGAAAGATAGAAGGTATCCTGCATATCTCTTGCCGGGTGATCCTGCGGGGTGTTCAATGCCGTGAAGTTGTAATAATCGGTCTCGATCTCGGTTCCCTCATAGATGTCAAAGCCCATGGAGGCAAAAATATCGGTAAGCTGGTTCCTTACCTGTGTTACCGGATGCAGATTGCCTTTTTCGTTCTTAACTGCCGGCATTGTGACATCGATCTTCTCACTCTCATAGCGCAGGCGCATCTCCTCCGCCTTAAGCTTGGCATCCAGCTCCTCAAAATGGTTCTGCGCCCATGCCTTCAGTTCGTTTACCTTCTTGCCGTACTCTGCCTTCTGCTCGTTCGGGATCTTGCCCATCTGCTTCATCAATGAGCCGATCAGTCCGGTCTTTCCGTCAAGGATGTTTTTTTTGTACTCGTACACGCTCTTTGAGCTTTCGAGCTTTGCAAGCTCGTCTTGCACTTCGGTTTTGATTTTGGCAATCTTCTCACTCAGTTCTGTAAATTCTGCCATGTTCGTTCTCCTTTTCTTAATACATTCTTTTTAAATAGGTGGACATACAAGCGTATCTTTCGTTCCACACGGGACGCATCCTGATGTGGCATTTTGCTTTATTCGGATATTTTCCAAATCAGGCAAAAAAAATCCCATGATAGCTGATTGCTATCATGGGACGATTCGATCGCGGTACCACCCAAATTCCGGACAACCTGTATCCGGCACTTATCTTCTGCGTAACGTGCAGCGTCCGTCACAGACTACAAAACGATCGTTCTTCATCCGCGCAGCTCCTGTGGGAAATTCAAGCATATCCTTTACTTAAGAAGGCTTGCAGCCGGTGACCTTCTCTCTCTTGCAGCAGTCATATGCTCTACTGTACACATTCATTGCCTTTCACATGTCGTATATTTTAGCACAAGGTGTAAAAAACATCAAGGACTTTTTCATCGTGCCTCGTGTGTTGGCTAATTCTGACTGTCTTTGTCTTTTGGAGAAACGCTGTTCTTTTTCGTTCTGCTCTCCCGCATCTTGCGGAGCTTGTCCTTCTCCAGCTCCACCCTGCGCTTTCGCCCGCGGATCATGGCACCGGTCTTGTTGTAAAACCAGAAGGACTGCACCAAAAGATGATTGAACACGCCCAGCTTGTCCTTGGTCGTTCCAAAATAACGAGTTCCGCCAATCGTCGTCCTGCCGCCGTTTCTGATGTAGGAAATCAGGTCGTTCTCATCGCGGATAGCGGCATCAAATTCCGTGTAGGCACAACCCACGCAGTCCGGTCTGTGGGAATCGCTGCCGCCAAACATCGGAAGCCGGTATTTTGCCGCCATCTCCCTTGCGCCTGCGTTGCTCCTTTCATCCTCGCACGCATTGAAGCCCTCCAGAAAATCAAACTGCAATGCAATGTCTTTCTTTCGCTTGTATTTTCCCGTTGAAAAAAGGCTTAAGTAGCGCTCCCCACAAGGATGTGCCGGTCCTAAGATCCCGCCGTAGTGATGCACCAGCCGGATCAGAAGATGCACCGGCATTCCTTTAATTTCTAAAATTTTCAATCCGATATGATTCGGCAGGATCACAAGAAAATGTCCTCCGTCCACCGTGTCGTATTCCACGCCCTTTAAGACAACAAAATCCTTGTACTTTTTCCCTCGGATGTTTTTTCTCCAGTAACGATACCCGTCATAGCTGTCGTGGTCGCTTATAAGCATCCCGTCAAAGCCCTTTTCGCGCAATGTCTTAATGTAATCCTCTATGGAGACTCTCGCATCCACAGAGCCCTCCTTCGTATGGCAATGCATGTCAAATTTCATCTTCTGCCGCTTCCTTTCCTTTTTGTCATTCTCTATGTTATTTCAAACCCTTTGAACCAGCCTATCTGCTCTGCGCAAGAAATGCGTTCTTATAGAAGAACACCAGAATTTCCCGGTAATCCATTCCCAGCTCCGCCATTTTTCCGGCAGCATACTGGCTCATTCCGATTCCATGCCCGAAGCCGCCGCCAGATAAGGTGTATTTTTGTCCATCCTGCCCCGTGATCACGAAGCTCGCGCTCGGAAGCATCGTCATATCCGTCCGCTTCGTCCCATCTGCCAGCGTGACCTCACACAGCAGCTTTCCTATAAACCTGCGGATCTCGTTCTCATCGGTAAGCGTCTGTGTCATCTTCTCGTAGCAGATATCCATTGAACGGACATAGCCGCTTGCGCTTCGTTTGGTCAATGTAATACTTTTTATTTTTCCAAGGGAGTCATCGGTATATGCATCCAGATCCAAAATTGCGTTCCACCGGTAATACGGCGAATCACTGTCGTAGGACTGCGGTGCCTCCTGCAAAAAATCTATGTAATTGGCGCGCAGACTAAGCCGCCCGACAGACGTATTATCCGAAAGTAGCAGGCTCTGTGCCGCTATATAGGGTGGATTTTCCTCACCCCACACCTCCATATCCTCCGTAAAACCATTGCTGGTCGAAAAATAGTAACAGGTAATCGGCTGGTCATCATACACCATGAGCTGGCCTTTCGTTTCCTCCACCGCAAGATCCGTCATACTGCTTGTTCCAAACCGATTATATACCTGAAATGATGTGCTGTCATCCACATTTGCACCATATGCGGCATACGTTTTGTTCTGCATCTGCGCATAGGCAAATGTCCGCGCGCAGACTGCCTGCGCCTTCTGCGCTTCAAATGGGAACGTGCTCTCCATCTCCGACGGCAGCACATAGCGCACATAATCCTCTATTCCGATCTGATTTATTAAAACCACACCATCTTCCCATTCCCGCACCAGAAATATCCCCTCGTAGCCATTGCCAAGCTTTGTGCCATTTTCGTCTGTGATGTACAAAAATCCATCATTGCAGACTGCCTGCGCTGTGTGCACAATTGTCACATCCGGCAGTTGGGTTGTCTGGCTCTGCCGGTCTGTTTTCTCTGCGGTCTGGCGGATCACACTTACCATATCTACCGGATCATCTGCCTTCTGTATGGCTCCATTTATCATCCATTCCTTTGAACCGGTAATATACAGCTTCTGATAGGTGATGTTCTCGCCATTTTTTAGCAGCACGCGGATTGTATCTTCCTTATCCGCCACCTGTATGTCATCCTCATTCTGAATGACCGCACAGATTTTCCCCTCCGCCACAACATAGCTAAGGTTCTCCTCCCCGATGAAAAGCCCAGAAAAATCACTTGTTTCCACCTGTCCCTCCACAATCCGGTACACCGCAAGCGACGCTGCTTTTTCCACCAGACCATATCCTTCCACCTCGATCTGATCCTCGCTGCAGCTGAGCAGTGTTCCATGGACAGTGGTTCGTTTTAGCGCGATCTTGTCGATTTTATTATTTAAAAAATAAATGTCCGCGACACCGCTGTAACCGCCTGCGATCTGCCCCCGGAACCGGTATGATCCGCCCTGATACAGGAATGTGATCCAGTTATCTGCGCACTCGGTGATATAGACATTTTCCACCAGAATCTGCGCGTTTGTTTCCTGTGTTGTCCCATTCTGCGGAATTTTTGCAGTCTGCTTCGACACCATGTGCATCACCACCAAAATTGTTATGGAAACACTTACAACCACCAACGCGATCATCAGAAGTATCATCCATTTTACCTTGTCAAATTTCTTTTTCATACAGCAGGCGCACTCCCCCATTTATTCTTGCATAAGCATACGTTTTTTCGTCACACCACACAAATAAGGGAGCCGCATAAAGCAGCTCCCTTTTCTTTGGTATCTTATCCCGTGGGGGTCTTTGGTTGTCTATAATTATTCCTCTTTCGTAAAAGTCCCTCTTTTGTAACTGTTTTTCTTTGGTAATGGCTATCTTTTGTAACGCTATCTTTTGTGTAAACCCAAAATGCCGTTTCCTGCAATTTAGACTCCTAGCGCTATTGCTAGGTGGGTAACCGCAGTCTGCCTTCTGCCTTCCGCTGATACGAGGCGGCCTGACATCCAACAGCTCATATAGGAATCCCATGAAAAGTAAATGTAGGTTCTAAATATACAGGATTGTCGAACATCCCAGGCTGCACATTCTCTTTTGTGACTGCTTTAATTATAATTTATCATACCGCTAAATGCAACAAATAATTCGAGACACATTCTTCCAAAGTTGGATTATATCGACAATAACATAATCGGATTCAGTTTTTCATCGGATTGACTTTTTCATATTCTTTGTATAGTTCAGTCCGCACAGCTTTATCATTCACGGCTCTTGTGACATCGTCGTTTCTTCCGCTTGCAATAAGCCAAGAAAGCATAGAACTTAGCTGATCCTGCCCTTGTTCGTTTCCTTCCTCACGCCCTTCTTCACGCCCTTCTTCACGTCCTTCTTCACGTCCTTCTTCACGCCCTTCTTCACGTCCTTCTTCTCTCGCATCCTCACGCTCCAAAAGGATCTGTTGTTCAAATGTATAATCAAGTCTTGTCACTTTTACCACCTCCGAACGATGTTCGATCAAAAAGTCACGAAGCACATTCTCCTCAATGCAGCGGTCTATCGCCCGCTCGATTGCATTATAAAGCGTCAACGCATTCATCGGATCCTCCATCAGCATGCAAAAAACATCGTTCTTGTACTCCCGGTTTTCTTTCATATAAGTTCCTCCTTTGGAATTATGCCAAGCAGGAACTATAAACAATATCCGATCAAATTCCTGCTTTTGTTGAATAGTTGTAAAAGCATGAATTTTCGGGATATGTTAAAATATGATTCAGATAAGTGTAAGAACGTGCAGCCCCAATAAATGGCCACGCCTGCCGTGAAAATATGCTTTGTAAATATACTAGCATCTTGTGCAGGGAAAAGCAATGACATTCGTAAAAAACGAATCATATCATCCCCCGGCTGAACCGGATCAAGTTTTCCGCGCAGAATATGTAAATCCTCAAATTTTTTCGAACATAACTTGTTATATCTTTTTATGTTCCACATTCCAATCAAAATTTAAAATTTTTTTCAAAAAAAGGGTTGCTTTTTCCTTTTCGGCATGGTAATATCATAAACGGTTCGTTGGTCAAGCGGT
>ERZ1034998.1069-NODE-1069-length-16438-cov-4.830800_pt1 | contig 16438 bp, 19 predicted proteins | sample MGYA00520621_ERZ1034998 | MGnify/ENA primary metagenome ERZ1034998 (study PRJEB33766, sample SAMN09781748) | gut metagenome | biome: gut microbiome | host: Homo sapiens | place: Madagascar | study: EMG produced TPA metagenomics assembly of the PRJNA485056 data...
CGAAAATGTATTATAATAAGCGATAGAAAAATCAGGAGGAATTTTATGGACAATACCAAGGTGATCAAAGAAGAAAAAACAGTGGCATTCCGGGAGCGGAAACGCATCCTCTTTTTCGGACTGCCGTTTACATTTACGGTTTATACAGTAAGCAATGTGGTTGTAACCGTTGACACCGGATTCTTTAACCGGGAGGAAAATGACTGTTACATGTATAAGATACAGGATGTGACGTTAAAGCGTTCCCTGTTCGAGCGCATGTTCGGCCTGGGAACCATTATCTGCTATGCAGGAGATGTTACAAGCCCGGAACTTGTTTTAGAACATGTAAAACACGCAAAAGAGATCAAAGAATACCTGTTGGAAGAATCCGAACAGGCAAGACTTAAGCGCCGCACCCTGAATATGCAGAATATCGGCGCGGAGAGCGTAGAGGCAGAAGAACTTTAAGGTTTAAAGTTTTCTGCCGTCTGCATGGCACATCAGTTTTTCAAAGATCAGTCCCGCGGCCATCCACAAAGGCGCGTAGTCCAGACGGATGACGCCGCGGACATTCAGTTTGGCATGACTGTAATCCCAGGGACAGAGGTCGTGCTTCTTTAACAGACTTCCACTGACAAATTCACAGGCGAGGATTCCGGCGGAGTAGATGATCCCCCGGAAAAATAGAGGGATCCCCTTTATGTGCCGGTAGACCGGTTCAATCACGGCAGCCATGCCATATATGGGAAACATCCAGACAGAAGTCTGTCCGATCAGTTTTTTATTTTTTTTCCGGAGCGATCCAAAAGAAGTAAATAAAATTTCCATGCACCATCCGGTCAGTCCGCAGATAAAAAAATTTTTTCTCATGGAAAAAGTGTGTCCACGCCCGTTGCTTTTTATACAGGCAATGACCTATAATAAAAAATATGCGTTTTTTGGAGGAGTTGAAATACAAATGGCGTTGTATGCCAATATTATTATAGATATCTCACATGAAAAATTAGACCGGCCATTCCAGTATCGTGTCCCGGAAGAACTAAAGCCGGTGCTAAAGATCGGAATGCAGGTGCTGGTGCCGTTTGGAAGCGGCGGGCGGAAGCTGCGCGGCTATGTGATCGAGCTTACCGATCAGGCGGAGTACGATGTGCGAAAAATAAAAGAAATTACGGAGATCTGCAAAGACAGCGTTGCGATCGAATCCCAGCTGATCGCGCTTGCGTTCTGGATGAAAAAGAATTATGGCGGAACCATGAACCAGGCATTAAAGACGGTGATCCCGATCAAACAGAAGACAGCGGCAAAGGAAAAACGGATCCTGGTACTTGCGGTCGATGAAAAAACGGCAGAAGAGCAGCTTGCGGAATTCCGGCGGAAACACAATGTGGCGCGGGTGCGTCTTTTAGAGGCACTGATCCGGGAGCGGGAACTCTCCGGTGATGTGGTGAAAGAAGAGCTGAATGTCGGACTGAATGTCGTGCGGGCAATGGAAAAACTGGGGATCCTAAAGATCCGGACGGAGCAGGACTACCGGAATCCGGTGCGGCAGCGGGAGCGGGAGGAAAGAAAGTTCCTTTTGAGTGAAAGTCAGCAGGCGGCGGTGGATGCCGTTTTGAGAGACCGCAGGGAACAGAGGCAGGGAATCTATCTTTTGCATGGCGTGACGGGAAGCGGAAAGACCGAAGTGTATATGGAGCTCATCGCACATAACATCGCAGAGGGAAAACAGGCGATCGTTCTGATCCCGGAGATTGCGCTGACCTATCAGACGGTTCGGCGTTTTTATGACCGCTTCGGAAATCGGGTGTCCATTTTAAATTCCAGACTTTCCGCAGGGGAGCGCTACGATCAGTTTCTCCGGGCGAAAAGAGGAGAGATCGACATTATGATCGGACCGAGATCTGCGTTGTTCACACCTTTTTCAAATCTTGGTCTTATAATCATAGACGAAGAACATGAAAGCTCCTACAAAAGTGAGACCGTGCCGCGCTATCACGCGAGAGAGACCGCGATCGAGCGGGCAGGGATGACAGGGGCGAGCGTGATCCTTGGCTCTGCAACACCTTCGATCGAGAGTTATACGAAGGCACAAAACGGAGAGTATCATCTGCTTGAGATGAAAGAACGGATATCGAAAAGACCGCTTCCGACCTGCTATACGGTGGATCTGCGCGAGGAATTAAAAACGGGCAACCGTTCGATACTAAGCAGAAAATTACAGGAACTGATGGAGGAGCGGCTGGCAAAACAGGAACAGATCATGCTCTTTTTAAACCGGCGTGGAATGTCAGGCTTTGTATCCTGCCGTTCCTGCGGGCATGTGATCAAGTGCCCGCACTGCGACGTATCCCTAAGCTGGCACAGCAACGGAAAGATGATCTGCCATTACTGCGGTTATGAGGAACCGGAAGCGCATGTATGTCCCGAATGCGGCTCACGCTACATCAGCGGGTTCAAGGCAGGGACGCAGAAGATCGAGATGCTGGTAAAAAAGCGTTTCCCGAAGGCACGGGTGCTTCGGATGGATTTTGATACGACCAGAAAAAAAGAGAGCTATGAGAAGATCCTTTCCGCGTTTGCCAATCATGAAGCGGATATCCTGGTCGGTACCCAGATGATCGTAAAGGGGCATGACTTCCCGAATGTCACGCTGGTCGGAGTGCTGGCGGCGGATCTGTCCCTTGGCGTCAGTGATTACCGCGCATCGGAGCGGACGTTTCAGCTGCTGACACAGGCGGCGGGACGCGCCGGCAGAGGCGACAGGCCGGGAGAGGTCGTGATACAGACCTATCAGCCCGAGCATTACAGCATCGTCGCGGCTGCGGCACAGGACTATGCGTCTTTCTACGCGCATGAGATGGAATACCGCAGGATGCTCTGTTACCCGCCGGTATGGAATATGCTGCTGATCCTTTCCGCAGCAAAAAACGAGGAGCTTGCTTATCAGGCATCCGAGCGCATGAAACGGGTGATCGCAGCGCTTGGCTACCGGGATCTTTTTGTGGTCGGCCCTGCGGATACGGCGGTGGCAAAGGTAAATGACATCTACAAAAAGGTGCTGTATTTAAAACATGCGGATTATGCGGTGCTTGTGGATGTGAAGGACAGGCTGGAACATTTTATCAATGGGAATAGAGAATTAAAGAATATTGTGGTACAATTTGATTTTAATCCTATGAATGGATTTTAAAATATAGTATAGTAATAAGCAGATACGAAATGAAAAGATGGAGGAATAAAAATGGCATTAAGAGAAATTCGTGTGATGGGCGATCCTGTACTGACAAAGGTATGCAGGGAAGTGACAGAGGTAACACCAAAGATTACAGAATTGATAGATGATATGTTTGAGACGATGTACGAGGCAAATGGAGTCGGACTTGCGGCACCGCAGGTAGGAATCTTAAAACGTATTGTTGTCATCGATGTCGGAGAGGGACCGATCGTTTTGATCAATCCGAAGATCGTTGAGACAAGCGGGGAACAGACCGGAGATGAGGGCTGCCTGAGCCTTCCTGGAAAAGCAGGAGTTGTGACACGGCCGAATTATGTCAAGGTACAGGCATTTGACGAGGATATGAACCGGATCGAACTGGAAGGCGAGGAACTGCTTGCGAGAGCATTCTGCCATGAGATCGATCATCTGGACGGACATATGTATACCGAAAAAGTAGAAGGCGGTCTCCATGATGTGGGAGCTGTTTCCGACGAGGATGAAGAATAAGAAAAAAGCGAGGGAGATCAATGCGTGTAATTTTTATGGGAACACCGGATTTTGCCGTGGGAACGTTAGAGGCTGTTGTAAAAGCCGGACATGAAGTGGTACTTGCGGTTACACAGCCGGATAAGCCAAAGGGCAGGGGAAACGCCGTACAGTTTCCTCCGGTGAAAGAAAAGGCGCTTGAGTATGGCATCGAAGTTTATCAGCCAAAGCGTGTGCGGGAGCCGGAATGTGTTGCGCATCTGAGACAGTATGAGCCGGATATGATCATCGTGGTCGCATTCGGTCAGATCCTTTCGACAGAGATCCTTCAGATGCCAAAATACGGATGCGTCAATGTGCATGCGTCACTGCTTCCGAAATACCGTGGTGCGGCACCGATCCAGTGGGCGGTGATCAACGGAGACCGCGTTTCCGGCGTCACGACCATGCGCATGGATGAAGGGATCGATACCGGAGACATCATCGAGCAGGCAGAATATGAGCTTGCGCCGGACGAGACGGGCGGAAGCCTGTTTGATCATCTGGCAGAAGTGGGGGCTGATCTCTGCGTGCATACCATGGCGGAGATAGAAGCCGGACGCGCAGTCTATACCAGACAGGATGAGACGCTCGCGACCCATGTCAGTATGTTAAAAAAACAGTTTGGCAAAATTGACTGGACAAAGCCGGCGGAGGAGATCGAGCGGTTGATCCGTGGCTTAAATCCATGGCCAAGTGCATATACTTCCCTGAATGGGAAAACACTAAAGATATGGAAGGCATCGGTACAGCCGGGCGGTGATCCGGCAGATGCCGGAAAGATCGTGCTGGCAGATAAAAACAGCATCGGAGTGCAGACCGGAAAGGATATTTTAATCCTGCAGGAAATTCAGTTAGAAGGGAAAAAACGTATGAGCGTGGATGCTTTTCTGCGCGGATTTCCGGTTTCGGCTGGCACGGAATTGGGATAGGAGGTAAAGCTTATGTATGGAATGTATTACAGTTGGTGGGATCCGACTTATTTTCTGGTGATTATTGGGGCGGTCATCTGTCTGATCGCGTCCGCGAGGGTAAAATCAACGTTTAACAAATACGCGGCTTACCGCAGTATGTCCGGCATGACCGGCGCACAGGCGGCACAGCGTATTTTAAACAGCGCAGGGATCTATGATGTGAGGGTACAGCATATTTCCGGAAACCTGACGGATCATTACAATCCGGCAAATAAGACCTTAAATCTTTCGGACGGCGTATACGGTTCCACCTCAGTGGCTGCGGTCGGCGTTGCGGCACATGAATGCGGGCACGCGATCCAGCACCAGAAAGAATACCTGCCATTAAAAATACGTTCGGCACTGGTTCCGGCAGCCAATTTCGGCTCGGCACTGGCATGGCCGATCATTGTCCTCGGTCTGTTTTTTACCAGCAATAGCGGAAATCTTTTGATCCATATCGGAATTTTACTTTTTTCTCTTGCGGTACTTTTTCAGCTTGTGACGCTTCCGGTCGAATTTGACGCGTCAGCGCGCGCAGTGCGTATCCTGGGTGAGACCGGCATCTTAAACAGCCAGGAGCTGCCGTATACGAAGAAAGTGCTCGGCGCAGCCGCGCTTACTTATGTTGCAGGCGCAGCCGCAGCGATCTTACAGCTTCTTCGTATCATACTTTTATTCGGAGGAAGAGGAAACGACCGTGACTGAGCACATAAATGAACGGGAGCTGGTACTTGAGATCCTGCTCGCAGTGACGCGGGATGGCGAGTACAGCCACATAGCCTTAAAGAACGTACTGGACAAATACCAGTATCTCGAAAAAAACAGCCGCGCGTTTATCACAAGGCTGAGCGAGGGAACGCTGGAGCGGATGATCGAGCTGGATCATATCATCGATCAGTTTTCCAAAGTCCCGGTGCGCAAACAAAAACCGGTGATCCGAAATATCCTGCGCATGGGTGTCTATCAGCTGAAATACATGGATACCGTACCGGCTTCCGCGGCATGTAATGAAGCGGTAAAGCTTGCGGAGCGCAAAGGCTTTCGCAGCCTGAAAGGTTTTGTGAACGGTGTGCTTCGCAATATCAGCAGAAATATGGAAAATATAAAAATGCCAAAGCGCGAGGATGGGGAAATCCCATATCTGAGTGTGAGCTATTCCATGCCGGAGTGGATCGTAAAGGTATGGGAAAAAGACTATGGCATATCAAAAACCGAAGAAATGTTACAGGCGCTTTTGAGTGAGCCGGAGTTGTCCATCCGTGTAAATGAGGGGAAGATCACTCCAGGGGATTTAAAGACACGTCTGGAGACAGAAGGTGTGACGGTGCGGCAGAACGAGACACTGCCGTATGCCTTTTTCATTTCGGGTTTTGACCATTTAAGAGCACTGCCGTCTTTTGAAGAAGGCCTTTTTTATGTGCAGGATGAGAGCTCGATGCGTGTTGCGGAACTTGCGCAGCCAGAGGACGGAGATTTTGTGATCGATGTCTGCGCGGCTCCCGGAGGAAAAAGCATACATATTGCGGAAAAGATGCATGGAACGGGTCATGTGGAAGCAAGAGACCTGACGCCGTATAAAGTGGGACTGATCGAAGAAAACATCAGACGCTGTGAAACGAAAAACATGTCGGCAGTCTGCATGGATGCGCGGATAAGAGACGAAGCGTCTGTGCAGAAAGCAGATATCGTGATCGCGGATCTGCCCTGCTCGGGGCTTGGGGTCATTCAGAAGAAAAAAGATATCAAATACAAGATGACACCGGAAAAGCAAAAGGATCTGGCGGTACTGCAAAGAGAGATCCTCTCTGTTGTGCATGCGTATATAAAACCGGGAGGAACGCTGATCTACAGTACCTGTACCATAAACCGGGAGGAGAATGAAGAGAATGTCGCGTGTTTTTTGCGTGAGCATCCGGAATTTAGCCTCGTATCAATGGAACAGATCCTGCCACAGGCGGGAAGATGTGATGGATTCTTCCTTGCAAAATTAAAAAGAAAGAACGAACAGAAAGCAGAGTAATCTATGGAACAGACCGATATTAAGTCATTGAATTTAAAAGAACTGACGGGAGTAGTCAGTGAACTCGGAGAAAAGCCGTTTCGCGCGAAACAGATCTACGAATGGCTGCATCAGAAGCAGGTCACGGACTATGAGGAAATGACCAACATATCAAAAAAATTAAAAGAAGAGCTGCGGGAGAAATATCCGCTTACCGTATTAAAACAGGTGACCGTACAGATCTCAAAGATCGACGGAACCAGAAAATACCTGTTCGCACTTGCGGACGGCAACGTCATTGAGAGTGTGCTGATGCGGTATAAACATGGAAATTCCGTGTGCATCTCATCGCAGGTGGGCTGCCGCATGGGCTGCCGTTTCTGCGCGTCCACGCTTGACGGAAAGGTGCGGGATCTTCTTCCGTCTGAAATGTTAGAACAGATCTACCGTATCGGAGCGGACATCGGAGAGCGCATTTCCAATGTAGTGGTGATGGGAACCGGAGAACCGCTTGATAATTACGATAATCTGTTAAAGTTTATTGAACTTTTAACCGATGAGAACGGATTAAATATCAGTCAGCGGAATCTTACGGTATCTACCTGCGGGATCGTACCGCGCATGCGGGAACTTGCGGAGAAAAAACTTCAAATTACCCTGGCATTGTCGCTGCATGCTTCCTCACAGGAAAAGCGGCTTGCGCTGATGCCGGTGGCGAATAAATATGAACTTTCGGAAGTGATCGACGCCTGTCGTTACTATTTTGAAAAGACCGGGCGCAGGGTGACCTTTGAGTACAGTCTGGTAGCGGGAGTCAACGATACAGACACGGACGCAGCGGAACTTCAGGCGCTTGTCCGTGGCATGAACTGCCACATCAATCTGATTCCGGTCAACCCGATCAAGGAGCGTGATTTCGTCCAGCCATCAAGGGATCGCGTGCTCGATTTCAAAAATAAACTTGAAAAAAACGGAATAAATGTTACTATTAGAAGGGAAATGGGCCGGGATATAGACGGCGCCTGTGGACAGTTGCGGAAGAGATATATAGAAAGGTAGGCGTAAGAATGAAAACTTTTTCCATATCGGATATCGGACAGCTCAGAGATACGAATCAGGATTATTTTTATACGTCTGAAAATCCAGTCGGAAATTTACCAAACCTTTTTATTGTGGCAGATGGAATGGGCGGTCATAATGCCGGCGACTATGCATCCAGATATACGGTAGAACAGATCGTTTCCGTGGTCGGGCAGTCGAAGGAGACCGATCCGGCAAAGATCATAAGAGAAGGCATAGAGCAGGCAAACACCATGCTGCTCGCGCGTGCAAACGAAGATATTACAAGAAAAGGAATGGGAACCACTGTGGTGGTTCTGGCTGTTTGTGACAACAGGCTTGTGGTTGCCAATGTCGGCGACAGCAGGTTATATATCGTAAATGACGGGATCAGACAGATCACAAGAGATCACTCCTATGTTCAGGAAATGGTTCGTATGGGAGAGATCGATGCGGAAATGGCGAAGGATCATCCGGACAAAAATATTATCACCCGTGCCATCGGCGTCGGAGAGGAAGTCGCGATCGATTTCTTTGAAGAGGAAGTCAGACACGGTGATTTTGTTTTGATGTGTTCGGACGGACTTACCAATATGGTGGAAGATGATTCCATAAGAAATATCATAAAAGGTCAGCGGGACATCGCGGAGAAGGCCGAGAAACTTGTAGAGACTGCCAATCGAAACGGCGGGAAAGATAATATTACGGTTGTAGTAATAGAACCGTTTTCTGATGAGGTGAAAAAATGTTAACAGAAGGAATGTTTATTGCGGACCGTTATGAGGTCATAAGTAAAATCGGTGCCGGCGGAATGTCGGATGTCTATAAAGCGAAAGATCATGTCCTCGGACGTTTTGTAGCCATAAAAGTCTTAAAACCGGAATTCAGCGAGGATGTCGGATTTGTAAGCAAATTTCATACCGAGGCGCAGTCTGCGGCAGGGCTGGAGCATCCGAATATCGTAAATATTTATGATGTCGGCAGCGAGGACGGACTGCACTATATCGTCATGGAATATATCGAGGGAATTACCTTAAAGACCTATATAGAGAAGAAGGGACGCCTTACATTTAAAGAGGCGGTCAGCATTGCGATCCAGGTCGGAAGGGGAATTGAAGCAGCACATAATAAAAATATCGTTCACCGCGATATCAAACCGCAGAATATCATGATCTCCACCGAGGGAAAGGTAAAGGTCATGGATTTTGGAATCGCGCGTGCAGCGACAAGCAATACGATCCATTCGGATGTGATGGGCTCCGTGCATTATTCCTCTCCGGAACAGGCAAGAAACGGATTTATCGATGGAAAGAGCGATATCTACTCACTCGGGATCGTGATGTATGAGATGGTCACCGGACGTGTGCCGTTTGACGGGGATACCACAGTATCCATAGCGATCCAGCATTTGCAGGAAGAAATGGTTCCACCGAGTGCTTACGCGCCGGATCTGCCGATCAGTCTGGAAAAGATCATCTTAAAATGTACGCAGAAGAGCCCGAGCCGCCGATATCAGAATATCGGAGATCTGATCCAGGATCTGAAGAAGGCACTGGTTCATCCGAATGAAGACTTCGTCACGGTAGTGCCGTTGATGAATCAGGATAAGACCAGAGTGATCTCCGAGCAGGAATTAAATCAGATCAAGCGCAAGCAGGAAGACGAATATGCGGATAACTATGACGATACATATGAAGATGAGTATGACGATGACGGCTATGATGAATATGATGGCGATGAAGACGGAGAATACGAAGATGATTATGAGGATGAAGACTACGAGGATGAGAATGCCGGCAATGGCCTGAATCCGAAAATGGAAAAGGCGATCACGATCATGGGGATCGTCGTTGCGATCATCATTGTTTTTATCATCATTTACCTGGTGGGAAGTTTCTTTGGACTGTTTAAATTCGGTTCCTCCAAAAAGGCGGACACACAGACAGAGACGCAGACACAGGTTCAGACAGAAAGTGACAGCGAATCCGAAGAAGATGACGCGGATAAGGTAACCATGATCGATGTCAGAGGTATGACCTATGATGATGCCAAGGATGCGCTCAACAAGGTCGGACTTGGTATCTTTAAAAATGGAACCCAGTCTTCCGATAATTACGCGGAAGGAGAGATCGTTTCCCAGGATGTGGAAAAAGGGGAAAAGGTCGATAAGAACACGACCGTCAAGGTTGTGATCAGCAGCGGAAAAGGAAGCGTTCCGGTACCGGATGTCAGCGGAAAATCTTCCGATGATGCAACATCAAAGCTGGAAGCAGAAGGATTTAAAGTAAGCACCGACTATAAATACAGCGATACGGTAGCGCAGGGCAAGGTCGTAGAGACTGCGCCATCCGCAGGCACATCCGCACAGAAGGGGGAGACGGTAACGATCTACCTGAGTCGTGGACCGGAAGGAACGGAAATGCCGAACCTGATCGGACAGACCGAGGAACAGGCAAAGAGTACCTTAAATTCCATGGGCTGTTCTGTGAATGTCAATACAGAATATAATACGACCCAGGAGGCCGGAAAAGTAGTCGGACAGAGTATCGATCCGGGTGTGCGTGTCACTTCTGGCACGACGGTTACGATCGCGATCAGCAAGGGAGAGCCGTCCTATGGTTATAAGGCGACGATCACAGCGCCTTCCGCTTCCGGAGACACCTATGTGGTGAGCGCAGATATCACGCTGACCGATTCCAGTGGAAATACACTGTTTTCACAGTCTGTGGATATCAGTTCTTTCCCATATACATTGGAAAAGACCGGTATTACGGGCAGCGATTCCGGTACACTGAAGATTACCTGGAATTTAAACAACGGAACCCAGAGCGATCAGACACAGAGTGTATCGTTTACACAGATAAACTAGGATAATATATGCAGGGAAAGATTGTAAAAGGAATTTCCGGATTCTACTACGTTCATGTAGCGGAATCCGGAATTTATGAGTGTAAGGCAAAAGGAATTTTCCGAAATCAGAAGATCAAACCGCTTGTGGGCGATAATGTGGAGATCGCGGTCTTAAATGAAGAGGAAAAGATCGGAAATGTGGAGAAGATACTTCCGCGAAAAAATGAACTGATCCGTCCGGCGGTGTCAAACATTGACCTGGCGCTTCTGATATTCGCGGCAGTCAGTCCGAAGCCGAATTTTAATCTGCTGGACCGCTTTTTGATCATGATGCGGTATCAGGGCGTTCCGGTCACGATCTGTTTTAACAAGGCGGATATTGCAGCAGGAGAACAGCTCGCAGAATTAAAAGAGATTTATGCGGGCTGCGGGAGCCGGGTGCTTTTTACCAGTGCGAAAAAAGAAGAAGGGATCGATCTTTTAAGAGAAGAGCTGAGAGGAAAGACAGCGGCGGTTGCAGGACCTTCCGGTGTCGGAAAGTCATCACTGATCAATCTGCTTCAGCCGGAGGCATCCATGGAGACGGGGGCGATCAGCCGCAAGATTGAGCGAGGCAGGCACACGACCAGACATTCCGAGATCATTCCGGTCGAGCCCGGGACTTATATTATGGACACGCCGGGCTTCAGTTCACTGTCCATTCCGGGATTTGAAAAAGAAGATCTCTCTGACTGTTATCCGGAATTTGTCCCGCTTGCGCCGTATTGCCGTTTTGCGGGATGCAGCCATATCAGTGAGCCGGACTGCCGGGTGAAAGAAGCATTGGCGGAGGGAAAGATCCATCCGGTGCGTTATGAGAATTACAAATTACTGTATGAAGAATTAAAAGACCAGAAAAAGTATTGATTTCTGGCAGGAGGAACGTTTATGAACTGTTTATCACCGTCTATTTTATCTGCGGATTTCGCAAATCTGGGCGATCAGGTCCGGCTTTTGGATGAGTGCGGAGCACAGTATGTGCATATCGATGTTATGGATGGGAGCTTTGTGCCGAGTATCTCGTTTGGATTTCCGATCATAAAATCGATCCGTGGACTGACAGACCGTATCTTTGATGTACATCTGATGATCGATGAGCCGATCCGGTATATCGATGAATTTGTGGCATGCGGCGCCGATCTCATAACCGTGCATGCGGAGAGCTGCGCGCATCTTGACCGGACCATACAGGCGATCCGGGACAAGGGGATCCTCTGCGGAGTAGCGTTAAATCCGGCGACACCGCTCAGTGCGATCGAATATGTCCTGCCAAACATTGATATGGTTCTTATCATGACGGTCAATCCGGGATTTGGCGGACAGAAATTTATCCCATATACGCTGGATAAAGTACGCGACTTAAAGCGGATGATCGATAAAAAAGGATTAAAGACGGATATCGAAGTGGATGGCGGCATCAATCTGGAAAATGTCGAGCGTGTCATGGATGCGGGCGCGAATATCATCGTTGCGGGCAGCGCGGTATTTCACGGTGACATCAGTGAGAATGTCAGCTGTTTTCTGGAAAAAATGCGGGAAGTGTAAGAATGAAGATATTAATTGCGACAGGCGGAAACATTCAGGATGATTTTGCGCTTGCTTATATAAAAAAAGAAAAATTTGACTGCCTGATCGCGGCGGATTCCGGTATGGAATTTTTTTACCGGGCCGGGATACAGCCACATCATATCGTAGGGGATTTTGATTCCGCGAAGCCGGAGATCCTTTCCTTTTTCCGAGGAAAAAGCGGGATCCAGTTTTTAGAGTTTCAGCCGGAAAAGGATGAGACCGATACGGAGCTGGCGTTAAGGCTTGCAATATCACTTGCGCCGGATGAGATCTGTGTGCTTGGGGCAACCGGAAACCGGGTCGATCATGTGTTAGGAAATATTCAACTGTTATGTAAACCACTGGCGCATCACATACCATGCATGCTGGTAGATCCGACCAACCGGATCCGGCTGGTGGACAAACAACTTACGATGCAAAAAGCAGACCAGTTTGGAACTTATGTATCGCTTCTCCCGCTGACGACACAGGCAGAAGGGGTTACGCTTGAGGGATTCAAATATCCGTTGAAGGAATATTGTATGACGAGCGATAATTCCCTTGGTGTCAGCAATGAGATCACAGAAGAGACAGCGCGGATCACGGTAAAGAAAGGAATCCTTATCATGATCGAATCAAAAGACTGATGGATGAAAAATAATATAGAAAGGCGAAAATACTTTTAATACAGGGATTTTCGGATAGGTAAAAGATAAAATGAAATTAGGAATCGTAGGACTTCCAAATGTAGGAAAAAGTACATTATTCAACTCACTGACCAAAGCCGGCGCGGAATCGGCGAATTACCCGTTTTGTACGATCGACCCGAACGTGGGTGTCGTAACCGTTCCGGACGAGCGTCTGACCAAACTCGGTGAGATGTATCACTCCAAAAAGGTGACACCGGCAGTGATCGAATTTGTAGATATCGCGGGTCTTGTAAAAGGCGCCAGCAAAGGAGAGGGACTTGGAAACCAGTTCCTCGCGAATATCCGTGAAGTAGATGCCATCGTTCATGTGGTACGCTGCTTCGAGGATACCAACGTTGTCCATGTAGATGGAAGTGTAGATCCGGCAAGAGATATCGAGACGATCAATCTGGAACTGATCTTTTCCGACGTTGAGATCCTGGAGCGTCGTATCGCAAAAGTGGCAAAGCAGGCGAGAATGGATAAGACACTCGCAAAAGAATTAAAACTGTTGGAGGCTTTAAAGGCACATCTTGAGGAAGGAAACATGGCAAAGACCTTTGAACTTTCCGAAGATGAGGATGAGATCGAGTGGTATCGTTCCTACAACCTTCTCACTGCAAAACCGGTCATCTATGCCGCAAACGTATCGGAAGATGATCTGGCGGATGACGGGGCAGCCAATCCGCATGTCAAAAATGTAAGAGAACTGGCAGAAAAAGAAAACAGTGAAGTCTTTGTGATCTGTGCGCAGATCGAGCAGGAGATGGCAGAACTGGAAGATGATGAGAAGGCAATGTTCTTAGAAGAACTCGGATTAAAAGAATCCGGTCTGGAAAAACTGATCCGCGCAAGCTACAAACTCCTCGGACTGATCAGCTTCCTTACCTCCGGAGAGGATGAGACAAGAGCATGGACGATCAAAAACGGAACAAAAGCGCCGCAGGCGGCAGGAAAGATCCATACGGACTTTGAACGTGGATTTATCCGCGCGGAAGTGGTCGCTTATCAGGATCTGATGGCGTGTGGCAGCATGGTAGCGGCAAAAGAAAAAGGTCTGGTACGTCTGGAAGGAAAAGAATATGTGGTAAAAGACGGAGATATTATTGTATTCCGTTTCAACGTGTAACTGCATAAGATAATAGAAAGAGCGGTTTTGGGATGATGCGGAATGCGTTTTTGTGAACTCCAGGAAAAAGATGTGATCAATGTGGCGGACTGCTGTTTCCTCGGCAATGTCTGTGATCTGGATATCGATGAGAAAACAGGATGTATCCGCGCATTGATCGTACCGCAGCCATGCAGATGGTTTGGTATGTTTTTCCGGGATTTTGAGTATTTTATCCCGTGGAAAAATATCAAATGCATCGGGCGGGATATCATACTCGTGGACGTTTGTCTGGATGACGCGAAACACAAGTTATAAATGCGGCGGAATGGCGGATATCAGTTGACAAGAGCCACACGGAAAGTTATACTTAGAAGCAGTAAGTCCGTGACAGGGAAATCCTGTCCGCGTGTGGGAGGAAAACGACATGAAATGTCCGTTTTGCGGCAGTGACGAGACCAGGGTCATCGATTCGAGACCGGCAGACGACAATACGTCGATCCGGCGCAGACGTCTGTGTGATGACTGCAAGAAGCGATTTACGACCTATGAGAAGGTGGAGACGATTCCACTTGTGGTCATAAAAAAGGACAACAGCAGAGAGCAGTATGACCGTTCAAAGATTATGGCAGGAGTTCTGCGCGCGTGCCATAAGCGTCCGGTTCCCGTCCAGCAGATCAATGAACTGGTGGATGAAGTGGAGACCGAGATCTTTAATCTCGAGGAAAAAGAGATCCAGACTTCCGTGATCGGGGAACTCGTGATGGACAAATTAAAAGATTTAGAGGCAGTCGCCTATGTGCGGTTTGCTTCCGTTTACCGGGAATTCAAAGATGTCAATACATTTATGAATGAGTTGAAGAAGATCCTGGATAAGTAGCAGAAAAATACGAAACGATAAAAGAGCTGGTGGGTAATGAATATAACAGGAATACATCCGATTACTGATATTGATAATTACAACTCCATACGAAGATTAGAGCCGTTACAGGCACAGTCCACAGCGAATGCGGCACAGGAAAACGGGCAGCAGAGCCGGAGTGCCGAAGCAGAAAGCAGTTACGCGAAGCCAAAACAGGCAGAGAAACAGACATCTTTTGACTATGCGGGGCAGTATGATCCGAAGGCGGAATACGAACTGAAGGGAACAGACAGTGATTTGATGAGCCTGGATGTTGAAAAAGCGATCTCGGATATGAAACGGGATCAGGTGCTTCAGCAGTATCAGTTTTTCGTGGGGGAGAATCTTGGAAACGGCAGTGTGACCAATACCGGTATTGACTGGGAGAAGATCCGCACCAGTGAAAATTTCGAAATTCAATAAAAACAGGGGGCTTATGTGCGAGACATAGCCCTTTTTTTGAGGAGGAAAACGATGAGAATCCGACCGGAAGAATCCGTATGTATGGTGATCGATTATCAGGAAAAACTGGTTCCTGCAGTTGCGGAGCGGGAAAAATTTCTGGCAAAATCCGAAAAACTCTTACATGGCATGCAGGTGCTCGGCGTCAAAAGGATACTGACCACACAGTACAAAAAGGGACTGGGTGACAATATCGAAAGAATAAAAGAAGCTGCCGGGGAAGCAGAGGAGTTTGACAAGCTGAGTTTCAGCGCATGGGGAGAAAAAGCCGTGCGCGACGCCGTGCCAGAGAACTGCAAAAATATCATCATCTGTGGCATGGAGGCACATATCTGTGTGCTGCAGACCGCACTTGACTTAAAAGAAGCGGGCTATCGGCCGGTGCTTATTGCGGACTGTATCACGGCACGGGATCTGGCGGACAAGCAGACTGCTTTTCTGCGGGCGCAGATGGAGGGCGTGACATTTTCCACCTATGAGTCTATCCTGTATGAACTTTCCGAAGTGGCAGGAACGCCGTCCTTTAAGCAGATATCGGCGATCATAAAAGCATAAAACGGGGGAAGTCATGTTACAGAAATTTTATCCGGGAGACTATGTGGATTCCACATATGTGATCGATTTTGATAAGCTCTATGCAGAAGGATATCGGGGACTGATCTTTGATATCGACAATACGCTCGTGCCGCATGGGGCAAGGGCAGACGAACGGGCAAAAAAGCTGTTCGCGCATTTAAAAGAGCTTGGTTACACCTGCTGCCTGTTATCGAACAACAAGGAACCGCGCGTGAAAATGTTTAATGATGACGTGCAGGTGAATTATATTTTTAAGGCGGGAAAACCGTCGGTCAGAAATTACAAAAAGGCAATGGAAAAGATGGGAACCGATGAGAAAAATACGCTGTTTGTCGGGGATCAGATCTTTACGGATGTGTATGGCGCGAACCGTGCCGGGATACGGACGATCCTGGTAAAGCCGATCCATCCGAAAGAAGAAATACAGATCGTGTTAAAACGATATCTGGAAAAGATCGTATTATTTTTTTATAAACGTTATGTAAAGAAAAATCAGGAGGAAAGAAAATGAAAATCGCAATCGGAAA
>ERZ1034998.1071-NODE-1071-length-16413-cov-4.401883_pt1 | contig 16413 bp, 14 predicted proteins | sample MGYA00520621_ERZ1034998 | MGnify/ENA primary metagenome ERZ1034998 (study PRJEB33766, sample SAMN09781748) | gut metagenome | biome: gut microbiome | host: Homo sapiens | place: Madagascar | study: EMG produced TPA metagenomics assembly of the PRJNA485056 data...
TGGTTATGACCTATGTCTTTAAGTACTTCTTCGGCTACAGCGGCCGTCGAGTGGAGATCGGCTATGCCTCCGCCATGGCTGTGATCACCGGCATTATTCTGGCCTTGGTCTCCATGATTTATATGCGTATGACCAAAAAAATCAGCAAGAGCGTCGAATGAGAAAGGAGGACTGCATTATGAAAAGTATGAAGCGACAGAAGCAACTTTCCAATCTGTTGGTATTTTCCGTCCTGACTGTGATTTTCATTATCTCCATTTTCCCTGTGATGTACACCATTCTGGGTTCTTTCAAAGGCAATATGGAGCTGCTGACCTCCAACTCCCTGTTCCCCAAGCGTTTTGTCCTGGATAACTATGTCCAGGCTTGGAAGATGGCAAACTTTGAGAAGTACACCATAAACTCCATCATAATGTCCGGCTCCATCGTCCTGGGTTCTATTTTCACCACCACCATCGCGGGCTATGTCTTCGAACGTGGTGTGTTCCCCGGGAAAGAGCTGATGTTCGCCATGGTCGTCTCCTCCATGTTCGTCTCCCTGGGCTCCCTGACTCTGTACCCCACCTATGTCATTGCCAAGTTCTTTGGCATCAACAAGAGCCTGTGGGGCGTTGTCATCATCCGCGTATTCGGACTGAACGTGACCAACCTGTTCATCACCCGCTCCTACATTCGCACCCTATCCAAGGAAATCGATGAGGCGGCCAAGGTGGACGGCTGTTCCTTCTTCTCCATTTTCGCCCGGGTGATCTTCCCTTTGCTCAAGCCCCTGATCGCTACCATTGCAATACTGGAGTTCCGCCACTCCTGGAACGATTACCTGATGCCCATGGTCTTTACTCTGTCCAACAAGGACAGAATGCCTCTGATTGTCGGCGTCATGAACCTGAAAGGATCTGGCGAGGCCGCTTCCTCCTGGAACCTGATGCTGGCTGGCTCCTCCATTGCGCTAATTCCTATGATTATCGTCTACCTGTTCTTTAACCGCTACTTCATCGAAGGCCTGACCGCCGGTGCGGTTAAAGGATAATGAATCCGCTTAACGGACAACTTCTAAATAGTGAAAGGACTTGATTCCCATGATGACCAAAAAAGAACTGATTACCGAACTGCGTAAATACAGATGTGCTGACCTGTCTGATGCCATGGATGCCCTGGGCATGGTTGATCTAGGTGTGATGGACGAGAAGATGCGTCCCATCCGTCCCGGTATCGAGTTCAAAGGCTTTGCCCACACCGTCAAGCTGCTGCCCATCAACCACCCCGTTGTCCGCTGCGAGACCGTTGAGCAGTGGCGCGAGGAACTGCAGAAGGGTTGCGAGGATATTTACAATTTCAACGATTCCGTTACCAAGGAAAATGCAGAAGACATGGTCATCTGCATTGATATGGACGGCGTCCGCGGCGGTGTCTGGGGCAGTGAGATCACTATGACTATGATGGAAAAAGGTGTCACCGGTGTAGTCGTGGACGGCGGCTGCCGTGATTCCTACGAGACAAATCTGGAGCAGGGCCCTGTGTTCTGCACTAAGAGAACCTTCACCCACGCCTACGGCCGCGTCATGCGCGGCACCATCGGCCAGCCCATCAACTGCGCCGGTGTCACCGTCCGTCCCGGCGATGTCATCTGCGCTGACGATGACGGTGTTCTGGTCATCCCCATTGAGGTTGTTGAAGATGTTATCAAGTTTGCCCGCAACCAGCTGGAAGAGGACATTAAGGTTCGCAGCCAGCACTACGAAAACCTGGGCATGGCCCCCGATGCCACCCTGGAAAGACTGGGTTAATTTTCTGTTGGTTTAACTCAGTTTATACTGTGTGAGAAGCACCTTTCCCCCAGGGGGCGTCCCCTTGGGGGAGGGCGAGCAATTCAGTTATCAGCCGTCCGCCATTACTCCCCAATGGCCGAGGGCTGATACCTGAATCCCCATAAAAATCAAAGGACAGAAGGAATCAACATGCATTTTTTGGATACGGAACCTGTCCATTTTGGCTGGGAGCAGGTAAAAAAGCATATTCCGGCTGATGCCCTTTCCTGCGTCTCCCTCTGTGAGGATGCTGCTCTGGAAAGCCAGTGCTATCACCTCCAGATCGAAAACGGCAATATAACCCTTCGCGCCGGAGATTCTGCCGGTATGCTCTATGGTCTGCTTGACCTCCCCGACTTCTATCATGGTCGCTGGCCCCAAACCTTAGTCCGGGAGCAGAAGCCCTATCTTGAAAACCGAGGCATAAAATTTAACATCCCTCTGGATGCCCGCACGCCCAGCTATTCTGATGCCTCCACTTCGGCTTACGAGAATATCGGCAATGTCTGGGATTGGGATTTCTGGACCGAATATCTGGATTCCATGGCGCTGCAAAAATACAATGTGCTGAGCTTGTGGAACCTGTCCCCCTTCCCCAGTCTGGTGCGAATTCCGGAGTACCCCGCGGTAGCCTTGAATGATGTGGTTCGCAGTAATATCCCGCCCAGAGCGGACATGAGCGGTGACCACATGTGGACTCCCGATATGGTCGAAGGGGCCTGTATCATCCGCAAAATGACCATGGATGAAAAAATTGACTTCTGGCAGCGGGTGATGGCCTACGCCCAGTCCCGGTGCATTCGCATTTATATCTTCACATGGAACCTCTTTACCTACGGTACGGAGGGCAATCCCTACGGTATCACTTGTGACCAGAGGAACCCCATCACCAAGGATTACCTCTATTGCGCCACCAAGGCCCTGCTGGAAACCTATCCGCTGCTTGCCGGGATTGGCATCACCTCCGGTGAGAATATGGCCCGGGATGATACAGATATCCCCTTCCTGCGCAGCACCTATGGACGGGCTGTGGAAGACATCTGTGCGAAATACCCGGAACGGAAGGTGGAACTGATCCACCGTATGCAGTACGCCCGCTACCCAGAGATTCGGCAGCAGTACCAAAGCTTTGGAGGCACCTTCTCCGTCAGCTTCAAGTATTCCCAGGCCCATCTGCATTCCTATGCAGAGCCTGCCTTCTTCTCCGATTTTCTGAAATCCAGCGACTCCGCAGAAAAGTTCTGGCTTACCCTCCGGGATGATGACTACTATTTCTATCGCTGGTATGACTATGGGTTTGCCAGGGGGTTCTTCCAAAAAATGGCTGCAAACCGCCTACGGGGCTTCTACCTGGGAGCCGATGGTTTTACCTGGGGCCGAGACTATACCGGCTATGGTGACCGGCATCCCCTGTACCTGCAAAAAATGTGGGCCAAATTTGCACTTTTCGGCCAGCTGGCCTATTGTCCGGATAAGGAGGAAGCCTGCTTCCTTCGTCTGCTGGAATCCAGACTCGGCCCAGATAGCATGGGTTTCGCCTCTCTCTGGACTGCAGCCTCCACGGCTTTCCGAACCCTGCAAGCGGTTCACTGGAACGATTACGATTTCCAGTGGTATCCAGAGGGCTGCTGCCAATTTCTACATCCACCGGTGGGCAAGCTGGTATTCACCGATATCAATGAATTTATGAACCGTCCAGCCATGCCCGGCACGCCCTTTGTGGGCGTAGGGGAGTACTGCAAAAATGTTAGCAATAGCATTTCTGATAACCGCCACACCCCCATGGAGGCAGTATCCACACTGCGGAGTATCTCAACAAGGACTGCCAATCTAATAGAATACTACGACGGCGACCCCACCAGCGAGCGAACAGCCACCCTGCTGGATATCCGGGCCCTCCATCTACTCAGCACATATTATGCCGACAAGCTGGAGGCCGCTGTGGAACTCTGCTTCTACCGCATGGACAGAAGTCAGACATACCATCAGGAAAAAGCCATTGCCCTGCTGAAAACTGCAGCGGAAACCTGGAAGACCTATTCAAGCTTCTCCCGTACCCTCTATCGCCCCCAGCGCATGACCCGAATGGGCGGCAACACAGTGGACTTTACCGCCTTCGACCGTTCTGCCGAAGCTGATGTGGAGCTGGCGATGTATCAGTAGAACGGAATGATCGGAAAGAGGGATCTTCCCTTTTCACTATTCTGTACCCCAGCAAACAAAACGCTTCTATAGGAGACTTCCCAAATGAAATGGTGGAGAAATTACCCTTGGCGGATGATTCAGACGAATTTGCGAGAAATAGATTTTATTGACTTGGATCCGCAGCGGTTTGTGGAAGACTTGAAGAGCTTCCACGCCACAGTGGCCCTCATTAACGCCGGTGGCATCAGTGCCAGCTATCCCACAGAGTTGCCTTGGCAGGCTCAAAATCCCTGGGCAAATAACGACAAGCTGAAATCTCTGGTGGAACTGTGCCACGAAAACGGCATTCAGGTTCTGGCCAGAACGGATTTCTCCAAGGTGAAGGAGCAAATCTATCTGGAGCACCCAGAATGGGCCTTCCGCACTGCCCAGGGCGATGTGATGAATTACAACGGCTATGTCCAGACCTGCCCCAGCAGTGTCTATCAGCAAGAGTACACCTTCCAGACTCTGCGGGAAATCTTCACCAAGATTCCCTTTGATGGGCTTTTCTGCAATATGGGCGGCTTCCAGACCCGTGACTACAGTTTTGTGGATTACGGCTACTGCCACTGCCAGGCATGCCGCACTCGGTTCCGGGAGATGTACGGGTATGAGAATCTTCCGGAAAAGGAGGATATGTCCGATCCTGTCTACGTAGCCTATGCCGAATTTCAGAAGCGCTCTGTCCAGGAATACCACCGTAAAATGGTGGCCTTCCTGAAAACCTTTGACCGGGATCTGTGTTTTGATGACGAGGACTACGCCCGCATCGAATCCTCCACCGAACTGCATCGCCGTCTGCCCCACTGGCAGTACCACGCTTCCAGCAACTGCAGAGTAATTCTTGGTGACGGGTCCAGCAATATCATCTGCTCCAATACTTCTGTGGACTATGTAGGCTATGCCCTCCGGGATATGGCTGTCAGCCCTGCCCAACAGAGGCTCCGTGCCTGGCAAAACATCGCCAACCTTGGCGGTCTGGATTACTACATCATGTCCCGCATCGATAATCACCTGGACCGTTCCGGCTTTGCAGGAATTCGGCAGATTTTTGGTTTCCACGCTGCCAACGAAAACGAATACGTCGGTCTTAAAAATACCGCCCGGGTTCTGCTCCACCGTGACGACCGCTGGGTAGCCACCGAGGAGGAAAAGGGCTGGATCCGAACTCTGACAGAGGCCCACATTCCTTTCGCAGAAATTTTACCCACAGAATTTGCCCGTGCTGATCTGAGCAAGTACGACCTGATTATCTTCCCCGACAGCCAATATCTGCGCCAGGCCGATATTGAGGCCACCAATGCCTTTGTGGCGAAGGGCGGCACGGTCATCTGCGTGGGTGGTACCGGCCTGGCCGATGAGCGGAAGGGCCGCAAAACTGCCCCCTCCCTGGAATGTCAGGGCATCTGTACCATCCGACAGGAGCGCAGCGACATGGCCTCCGCCATGTTCCTCATCTCCCCGGAGGATCGCTTCATTTTCTCTTCCCTGCCTGATACCGACGTTATAGGTGTGGGGGACCGCTATCTCTTTATGGAGCCTGGGCAGGTTGCTCAGAAGTGGCTGAAAATGGTTCCTGTCCATCCCTTTGGACCTCCGGAATGCTGCCATTTCGAGACCGTCACCGAGGAACCTGCCTTCTATGTGAATCCCTACGGGGCAGGTCGAGCGGTAACCATTCCTTGGTATCCCGGTGAATTCTATGCCCGCACAGGCTTCCAGAGTCTGAGCCTCTTCATGAAGGATATCTTGATGAATCTCTGTGGCGCTATCAGCATAGCTCCGAGCCTTACCGAAATGGCAGAAATCTCTCTCTCGGCTAATCCTCAGGGAGATATGCTGGTGCAGCTGGTCAACCACACCGGCATTTTCGGTGTGAGCTTTGTAAGGCCGAATCCCATCCGCCCAGTCACCCTGGCCCTTCCTCTCCCCCAGCCTCCTGCACGGGTCCGCACCCTGAATGGTGGCCAGGTCACCCGTTGCTACGAAAACGGCATTCTGCACCTGACTATGGATAGACTGGAGGAGTATGAAGCAATTAAGCTGGAGTTTGAGATGGAGTCCCCATGTTAAAAGGAGTACACCATGGTCACGCTGATTATTGAAAAAATTGTCATGATGTTCCTTATCCTCATGCTGGGTGTTCTGTGCTATAAGAAGAACTTCCTGGATGATGGAACCTCGGTTAATCTGTCCAATTTCCTGCTGATGATTGTCAATCCCCTGGTGATTTTTGTGTCCTACCAGATTCCATTTGACGAAGCCCGGTTTCATAATCTTCTGCTGACGCTGCTGTTGTCTCTGGTGGCCTTTGCAGTGCAGATTGTTCTAATTCACCTGATTATCCCCGGCAGGAAAAATGGCAACGCTGCCATTGAGCGTCTCAGCGCAATCTATGGAAATTGCGGATTCATCGGCATTCCCTTGATTAACAGCCTCTTTGGCCGCGAGGGCGTGTTCTATATGACCGCCTATCTGACCGTGTTCTACCTCTATTTTTGGACCCACGGCGTGATTATCATGGCCGGAAAGTCCGATCTCAAGAGTACCCTGAAAAATCTGCTGTCTCCCGCCATTGTGGGTGTGGTGCTGGGTCTGATTTGTTTCCTGGCGCAGATTCGTCTCCCCGATGTCATTGTCAGCGCCATGGATTCCGTTGGCAGCATGAATACACCCCTGGCCATGCTGGTGGCCGGTGCGACCCTGGGCAAATCGGACTTGAAAGTCTGCCTGAGAAATAAGCGGATTTACTGGATTTGTTTTCTGAAGCTCATTCTGGTACCCGCAGCCGCCATGCTGATGCTCTTGCCGTTGCACCTGATATCCACAGTTGTTATGACCCTCCTCGTTGCCTGTGCCTGTCCAATCGGTGCATGCTGCACCATGTTCTCCCTGAAATTCAAAGGCGACGGCCAGTACGCTTCTGAAATGTTTGCCATCTCCACCGTTCTGTCCGCTGTCACCATCCCCTTTCTGGTATTCTTTACAGAACAACTGGGAATCCTGTGATGGTTTCAAGAAAAAACTGTACGATCAATGGATACAATTCCAAACTCCCACCCCCAGCAGCCCATCCACAGGAGGAATCTCTATGAGCATACCTTATGAACACCGCAGGCAGAAGGCTGTCATCCGTCTCATGAAGGATGGCAAGCCTTTGGCCAATGCCGATGTCCGGCTGACCATGACAAACCACGAGTTTCTGTTCGGCTGCGGCGGCTTTGAAGCCATCAACCGAACCCCGGCAGCCAGTGAAGATGACTTGAATCTTTACAAAACTGTCCGCACAGAGAAGGAAGCGGAGTTCTACCGTCAGCGCATGGAGATGTGGCTGGAGCTGTTTAACTATGGCACCCTGCCTTTTTACTGGGGTAAATACGAGCCCACCGAGGGGCAAACCATCGCTCACCAAGTGAAGGAAGCAGCCAAATTCCTCAGCTCCCGGGGAGTGAAGCTAAAAGGCCATCCCCTGTGCTGGCATACCAATTCTGCCTCCTGGCTGATGAAATATACCACCGATGAAATTCTCCTCCGTCAGAAGGCAAGAGTGGCCCGGGAGGTGGCCGACTACAAAGGCCTGATTGATATGTGGGATGTCATAAACGAGGTGGTCATCATGCCGGATTTTGACCGCTATGACAATCCCGTCACCCGCATCTGCCGGAAGCTGGGCCAGGTCGAAACCGTTAAAGCCATGTTTGAAGAGGCCCGCCGTGAAAACCCGGATGCCATTCTGGTTCTCAACGATTTCAATACTTCCCCCAAGTATGAAGACCTGATCGAACGTTGCCTGGACGCGGGCGTCCCCATCGATATCATCGGCATTCAATCCCATCAGCACCAGGGCTACTGGGGCGATGAAAAGCTCTATGACGTCCTGGAACGCTTCTCCCGGTTCGGTCTGCCTCTCCACTTCACAGAGAACACCTTCACCTCCGGCCACATCATGCCTGCCCGAATTGTGGATCTGAACGACTACAACATTGCCTCATGGCCCACCACCGATGAGGGACAGGAACGCCAGTGCCGGGATCTGGAGCATTTTTACAGCATCCTGTTCAATACCCCTCAGGTGGAAGCCATCACCAACTGGGCCTTTGAAGACGGCCATTGGCTGGGAGCGCCCTCCGGTATGGTCACAGTGGAAAACCGGAAGAAGCCTTCCTTCTACACACTTAAGCGTCTTATCAAGGGCAAGTGGTGGACAGACATTTCCGCCCGCACCGGAGAAACCGGCGCAGTGGAGCTGGATGGCTTCCGCGGCCAGTACATCGCCGTAGTAAACGGACAGGAAGTACCCTTCGCCCTGGGCAAGGACAGTAAGGAAATCCTTGTAAACCTGTAAAACCGTTCAGAAATCGATACGCTTATCGGGAAAACAATTCCATACGTTGGGTGACAGGCCCCGCATTTTCCCATTCCGCCTGAAAAAGGAGATCCTCTTGGCATGACCAAAGTTAGAAATATGACGGAAGGAAACATCACATTCCTTCTGCTTAGCTTTGCGGCCCCAATGCTTGTGGGTAATATCTTTCACCAGTTCTACAATATGGTGGATTCTATCATTGTAGGAAATTTCGTAGGTCCCTATTCCTTGGGGGCCATCGGTGCGTGCAGTTCTTTGAACTTCATGACCTTCGGCTTCTGCAATGGCGTATGCTTGGGAATTGGTGTTGTGATGGCCCAGTTCTTCGGAGCCGGAAAGGATGCCGAGGTGAAGAAAACCATCGTAAACGGTGCAGTCATCGTGCTGGCCATCACTGCCGTCTTCTCCACCGTGGTTTCCGCTCTTGCCTCCAAAATCCTGCATTTTCTGCAAACCCCGGAAACCTATATTGCAGAATCCATCACCTATTTCCGAATCACCGTCGCGGGCATGATCGGCATCGCAGGCTATAACGCCATCGTAGCCATGCTCCGGGCCCTGGGTGATTCCAAAACGCCCCTGATGTTCCTGATTCTTTCCAGCATTCTCAATGTGGGCCTGGACCTGCTGCTGGTGCTGGCCTTCCACATGGGTGTGGCCGGTGTGGCCATTGCCACGGTGGTTTCCCAGATCATTTCCGCAATTATCTGCTGCATCTATGCTGTGAAAACCAATCCCTATTTCCGCCTGACCTGGGAGGATTTGAAGATTGACCCGCAGTTGATCCGCCAATGCCTGTTCCTGGGTGTGCCGGTGGGCTTGCAAAATTCCCTTATCTCCTTCTCCACGGTCTCCCTGCAGGGTGTGGTAAACGGGTTCGGACCTGATGCTGCCACAGCTTACACCATGACCGTTCGCCTGGAGCAGCTGATTCAGCAGCCGTATGCCTCCCTCAGCGCCGCCATCTCCTCTTTCACCGGTCAGAACATCGGCGCTCACAGGCAAGATCGGGTTCGGCAAGGTCTGCGGGTGGGCGTGATTACCACCGCCCTTTTCAGCGCTATAATGTGCGTGGTCATGTACATCTTCGGTCGTCCCGTTCTGGGTATCTTCGGTGATGACGGTGAGATTCTGTCCATCGCTGTGAAAGCTATCAAAATCACCAGCTGCTTCTACTTTCCACTGGGCATGATTTACCTGATTCGGGGTCTAAGCAACGGTGCGGGTGACTCCCTACAGGCTCTACTCAATGGCATTGTGGAAATCATCTGCCGCATCGGTCTGGGTATTTTCCTGACCCGAATTCCCCCCCTGGGCATGTGGGGCATCTGGATTACTACCGCCGCCACCTGGTGCGTCGCAGCCAGTGAGTGCATCATCCGCTATTGCCAGGGCAAGTGGAAACATGCCCTGAATTGAACAATCCATCTGAAAACATAATTAACAAAACATAATTAACATAAAAAGGGGAAAACGAACATGAAAGAAATCGTAATTATGGAATCCTTGGGTGTATCCGCTGCCGAGCTGGCCGAGCGTAAGAAGCCCTTTGAAGCGCAGGGCTTTGTCTTTAAAGAATTTGCAAGGACCACCGACAAGGCCACACTGATTGAACAGGCCAAGACCGCCGATTCCATGATTATCGCCAATATGCCTATGCCCGGCGATGTCATCTCCGCCTGCGAAAACCTGAAGTTTATCGACGTAGCATTCACCGGTGTTGACCATGTGGGCCTGGACGTTGCCAAGGCCAAGGGTATCGCCGTCTCCAATGCCTCCGGCTACTCCAACGAGGCGGTTGCAGAGCTGGTTATCGGTATGGTGCTGAATGTGGCCCGGAACATCCGCGCTGTGGAAGACCGTTGCCGTGAGGGCAAGGACAAGACCGGTCTGGTGGGCTGGGAGATCAAGGGCAAGACCGTGGGCATCATCGGTCTGGGCAAAATCGGCTCCCGCTCTGCAGAGCTGTTCCATGCCTTCGGCGCCACTGTCCTGGCCCAGAGCCGCAGCAAGCATGCCGATGTGCCGGAGTACATCGAGCAGGTCAGCCAGGAAGAGCTTCTGAAACGCTCCGACATTGTCGTCCTCCACTGTCCCCTGAATGATTCCACCCGGGGCATGATCAACGCTGAGAAGCTGGCAATGATGAAGTCCTCCGCCATTCTGGTCAATGTGGCCCGTGGCCCCGTTGTAGTGGCGAAGGATTTGGCCGACGCACTGAACAACGGTGTCATCGCCGGTGCTGCCATCGATGTCTTTGACGAGGAGCCCCCTCTGGATCTGAGTGAGCCCCTGCTGAACTGCAAGAACTGCCTGGTCACCCCTCACGTGGCCTTTGCCTCCCAGCAGTCCATGAGCCTGCGTGCAGAGATTGTCTTCGACAACTTGGCCGCCTGGATGGCCGGCAAGCAGAAAAATGTAATTCTCTAAGCTGCCATGAACCGTCTGTTTAATCAGGAAAGCCCTGTCATACGCTTCCTGAATGGCTTTGCAGACCTAATTCTGGTCAATGTACTGCTAATCGTTTTTTCCATTCCCCTCGTGACCTCCGGTGCAGCCGTAACCGCCGCCCTACGGATCACCCGGGACATTATGGAGGACCAGGCCGCACACATTATGCGCACATTCTGGAACGCATTTCGGGACAACTTCAAAACTTCCACCCTTGTCTGGATTCCCCACAGCATCATCCTGCTGGGTCTGAGCTATAATATCTACCTGTTCCAATTTCTGCTGGATGAATCTGGCTATCAGAAAGCCGTTATCCTTCTGGCGGTGTTACTGGTAGTGATGGTCGGAGCCGGCGTCTACCTGTATATGCTAATTGCCCGGTTTGAGAACACAGCCATCGACCATGTGAAAAATGCTCTGGCTTTGTTCTTCCACTATCTCCCCCTGTCCATCCTTCTGGCCTGCCTGAATGCACTGCCGGTGTTGCTGTTCGTGGTGTCTCCTTACCTGTTTCTGGAGACCTTCATCCTATGGGCCGGATTCGGCTTCGCCCTGATTTTCCTGCTGGATAATCTGATGCTCCGCTCCGCCTTCGCCGCCCTGGCCAAACGGTCCGAAAAACAATAAAATCCCGGGGCTGTTCAAACAGGAACAGCCCCGGTTGATATGTGTTATTTCTTGTGTGAAAAGTGAACGGCGGGAGTGTGCAAAGGGAATATTATATTCGCTTTTTATCTCAAATTCTGCAAAGCGCCTGTTATTCCCCCTTCTCCACCTATCCCCATTCCAACCGGAGGTTTTCACAATGTATGAAATCAAAGAAGTGTTGGTGACAGCACAGTTAAGCGAATCCAATCGTCAGCGGCTGGAAGAGGCTCTTGCCCCAGCAGTGATTCATTATGCCCACTTTGAGGATCGGGCAGCCATCGAGGCCGTGATTGACCGGGTGGATGCTGCCATCCTGCAATATGACGCAGAGCCATACGTCATCGCCGGTAAAAAGCTGAAATGGATTCACTGCTGCCACGCTGGTCTGGATAAATCCTGCCGCCCGGAGTTGTTTCAGCGGGGAATTATCCTCACCGGTTCTGCTGGACGCAGTGCCTCCGGTCTGGCCGAACATGTGGTAATGCTGATGTTGTCCCTGACCCATGCTGTGCCCATGCTGGTACAGGCCAAGCAGGAACACTACTGGTGTGGCCGGGAATACGGCAGCCGGAAGGCCATGACCGGTAAGACCGTGGGCATCATCGGCATGGGCAATACCGGGCGGGCTTTGGTGCAGCTGCTGCAGCCCTTTGGCATGGAAATTCTTGCCTGGCGCCGTAAACCCCAGCCCCAGGAGGGAGTGAACCGAATCTACAGTGCCGATGCAGGAGACAGTCTGCTGCAAATGCTGGGCCAGTGTGACTATGTGGTGCTCTGCTGCAGCCTGAACGACGAGACTTGGCAAATGATGAACGCCAAAGCCTTCGCCGCGATGAAGCCCACAGCCTACCTCATCAACATCGGACGGAGCGGCCTGGTGGATGAACCTGCCATGGTCGAAGCTCTGAAAAACGGCACCATCGCTGGGGCAGGTCTGGACAATTTCTCCGTGGAGCCCCTGCCCGCTGACTCTCCGCTTTGGGATCTGCCCAACGTGGTCATAACCCCCCACGCAACTCCCAGCATCGCCGGTGGTTCTGAAAGCAAATCCGTTTCCTTCGCCATCCAGAATCTGAATGCCTTTCGCGGTCAGGGCGATTTTGTCAATCGCCTGACCGATCGGGATGTATTTACCCACAGATGAACAATGCTCCATGGAGGGTTTTCCTTCCATGGAGTGCCGAAACATCATACGCACATCGCACCAACACCGTCGGGGATTATCACGGTGTGTCCATCGGGGTGAGCTGCCAATGCCATTTCTACGGCTTCTGTCAAAGTGGCACAGTAGGTCATTTTCATATCCTCGATGACGGTTTTCAACCCCGGATTGGTCACGAAGAGGACGCGGTGCTTCTCCAGAATCCTGCAGAGAATCTGGTACTGCCACTGGTCAGGGACGGTCTCCTCCGCAGGAATCTTCCGAATTTGCTCCAACAGGGCCGAGGGGGATGCACATTCCTTCATCGCTCTGTAGAACTGCTCGCCGCCGATTCCGTCGCTGCAGGCCGCACAGACAACAATATCTGCCCCTTCTGCTGCAGCCGCATCAGCTGTGGCCAGGGACTTGACCACCTGATAGATATTCTGATCCAGAGGCGCACCGCCATTGGAAATAATGACCACATCCCCAGGTCGTTCCGGGTGAACATTGGCCAAACTTCCCATAATCCGGCAACCCTCATGGTGGGCGGCAATGGGGTCTCCGGCCACCGCATGGAAAACCTGTTTGTTTTCCCCCAACAGGACATTCACGATGAATTTCAGGTTGGCCATTTGGGCCGCAGCCTCCATATCCCCATGGATGGGATTCTGCTCCAGGACGCCCGCACAGGAACAGGGATGGTCAATCAGGTCTGCACAGTGGTTGGACATCACCGTTTCCCGGGAGCAAATGCCGGGCAGAACACTCTTTCGGCCGCCGGAAAAGCCCGCAAAGAAGTGGGGCTCAATGAAGCCCTCGGAGATCAGCAGCTGAGTCTCTGCCGCAAGCCGGTTGATGCGGAGCTTTGCTCCGGATGGCAGCGTGCCTAGGCAGACCATATTCTCGGTGTCGTCGCAATTATGTACCACAATCTGCTCCCGACGGAAAATCTCCTCTCCCAGCTTCGCAGTCAGTTCCGCTGCTGAGGTCTCACGATGACAGCCGGTAGCCACCAGCAGAGTGATCTGAATATCCAGCGAACCCTCCCGCAGCTGGCGAAGCATTGGCGGCAGAATTTGTTTACTGGGAACGGGGCGGGTGTGGTCGCTGATGATAATTACAGCGTTCTCCTTCCCCCTGGCCAGCTCCCGCAGGCAGCTGCTGCCGATGGGATTGTCCATAGCCTGGGCAATCAACTCTTCTGCCCCGGCCTCCGGCGTCTCCGGTGTTTTGGGTGTCAGAATTTCGCAAGTGGGAAAATCGAAGCCTGCATACAGCTTCTCCCGTCCGTAAGGAATGGAAAATATCATTTCGATCAGTCCTTTCTTTTGTCTGTGCAAAATAGCATGATACGGAGTGAATTTACTTGGGGATTCTCTGAATCGTGAGGTGATATAACGTGAAATTAACAGATAATATTTATCTGGTCGGGAGCAGCTGCATGGGACTCTCTCCCGAAGGAGACTGCAATGTGTATGCAATTGCCTCCAAACAGGATATCTATCTGATTGACTGCGGCCTGGAACCTTCCGGTCTTTGGCTTCTGAACAATATGGCAAGAGACGGTCTGGATCTGAATGAGCTTCGCGGTGTGCTGCTGACCCATGTGCATCCGGATCATGTTGGTGCCGTTTCCGCCTTTCAGGACTTAGGTATCCCCATCCTTGGCTGCAGCGAAAGCGACAAGGTGCTTGGCCAGGGAATCGCAGGGTACTATCAGCTTCAGGAACACTTGCCTCCCTCCGGGTTCCGGGATTTCTTCTGTAAAGTGCATTTGGGCAAGCTCGACCGCGTGATCGCGCCGGGAGAGCAGATTACTATTGGCACGTGTACCCTGGAAATACTCCCCACCCCGGGCCATTCCCCGGATTCGGTATGCTATCTCCTCCGGGATGGGGAGAAAACACACCTGTTTACCGGAGATACCCTGTTTTACCCCGGGCACATCAATTATTTCGCCCCACCCCTATCCTGCCCGGAAGCCTACCGAAAGACGCTCCAGTTCTTGGCTGACCTCCATCCGGACGGGCTCTACCCGGGGCACGCTCTTTTTACCATTGACCGGGCTTGGCAATGCACAGATCAGGTTCGCGGCTTTCTGAACGCCGGGGTGCTCCCCCCCATCAAACCCTATTCATAATACACAGAAGAGGAAAAAACATGAATATCAATTTCAAAGGAAAAAATGTACTGGTCACCGGCGCAGCCCGGGGAATCGGCCGGGCCGTGGCGCTTGCTTTTGCAAAGGACGGAGCAAATGTCCTGGTCAATACCCGCAGGCAAGAAACACTGGATGAAATCTATAACGAGGTGTGCAGTGTTTCCTCTGGAAAAACCGCCAAATATCTTGCCGACGTGGGTTATCTGGATCAAATTGATGCCATGTGTGACTACATGATTCAGGAACTGGGCGGAATAGACATACTGGTGACCAACGCTGCAGACACAGGCCGCTGGCCATTCCTGGGTGTGACTCCGGATATTCTGGAACGCCACGTCATGACCAATATCAACGGTGTTATGTTCCTGAATCAGCGGGCAGCCAAGGACATGATCCGTCGAAAGGTTCCGGGGAGAATTATCAATTTTTCCTCCATCGGTGCCACCAAGCCCCACCGCATGCAGATTCCCTATGATACCACCAAGGGTGCCATTGAGGCCATCACCCGCTCTGCAGCGCTGGAACTGGCTCCCTTCAACATCACCGTGAATGCCGTTGCTCCGGCCTGTGTGAAACGTGTAGATACCCTAAACGTGGTGGACAACCGGCCCAAGGAGGCCAGCTACTATGAGCAGCCCATTCTTCGCTGGGGCGAACCGGATGATGTGGCCTGGCTGATTGAATTTCTCGCCTCTGACTTTGCTGGCTTCATCACCGGCGACATCATACCTATCGACGGAGGAATGGCCATCCAGTCCCGTCGCTTCCCCACCCCCGATGCCCCCGACGCCGACCATTTCATGCCAGAGCCCAAAAATCTACAGAGCTTTATTGAGAAGGGAGAGGTATCTGGGGATTACCTGTTCTAAGGTGTTTTCTTTCTGGGTACCACGCAGCGGACTCCACTAATCATACAGCCGAATCATACACCCGGCCTGCTACGGCTTCTACGGCCTTTTGCCGGAACAGGCCGGTGACGGTTGTGGCCCGGATCCCCCGCTGAGCAAACCAGGGGAGCAGTTCTTCCAGGGCTTCCACCGTAGCTGTGTTGCCCGCAAAGCAGTGCATCAGGATGATGGCCCTATCTTCAGCCCCCTCCTGTACCAGACGGATTCGCTCCTGGGTGCTGGTAGCTGGGGTCCAGTCCTTGCTGCTGACACCGTTGATGATTGGCAGCGAAATAACCTGCTTCATCAGTGGGCTTATATCGAGATAGGGAGCCCGGAACAGAACCGGGCGGATGCCTGTGAGCTCCAAAAGCCGCTCCTGCAAAGGTTCCACCTCAGCTCGGATCTGATCCTCGTCCAGCTGGGACATGTGAAGATGGTGCATGGAGTGATTACCCAACTCACAGCCCTGGGCGGTGCAGCGTTTCAACAGAGTTTCCAGATCAGGGGTGATTTTTTCTCCCCATATAAAAAATGTTGCCCTTGCACCATAGCATTCCAGCAGGTCCAGAACTCTGGGCATGATATCCGCGCTGGGTCCATCATCAAAGGTCAGCGCCAGTGTTTTCACAGGCATACTCATTTCTCCTTAATCATCAAATACAAACATCTTCCCCCAAAGTATACAGGATAGAATTTTGATATTCAATATATTCTTTCAAATAATAGAAAGAATAAGCATTATATCCAAAAATATACAC
>ERZ1034998.1072-NODE-1072-length-16408-cov-5.011558_pt1 | contig 16408 bp, 17 predicted proteins | sample MGYA00520621_ERZ1034998 | MGnify/ENA primary metagenome ERZ1034998 (study PRJEB33766, sample SAMN09781748) | gut metagenome | biome: gut microbiome | host: Homo sapiens | place: Madagascar | study: EMG produced TPA metagenomics assembly of the PRJNA485056 data...
GTAAGAGTAAGAGCTTATACAAAATATAAGAACAGTGAGTCAAAGGATGCTTACAAGTACTCTTCCTGGTCTAAGGTACAGACCGTTGAGGCAAAATAAGAGAAAAACACCGGCGGGCAGATAACCCGTTGAAATAAAGACATGCAGACACAGGGAGCCTCTTGCGGGAGTCTCCCTAACCTGTTTTAAGGAGGAATTGATATGAGTATCGATTTTGGAAAAATCAAATCAGACATCGTAAACGCAGGAAAGGATATCGGTGCGAAGGCAAAAGAGGTATCGGATACCGCGAAGATCAAGATGGATATCCGCACCAAAGAAGATTATCTTGCAAAGCAGTATGAGGCGCTCGGACGCCAGTATTACGAGACACACAAGGATGATGAGGACGCTGCGGAGAAGGAATGCTTTGCAAATATTGCAGAGGCGCAGAAAGAGATCGATGAGCTCAATAACCAGCTTCTTACCCTTCAGGGCGCAGTTATCTGCCCGAACTGCGGCGTAAAGCAGGTAAATGATGACAACTACTGCAAAAACTGCGGGGCATCCTTGAAATAATATGCATACGCGAGAAGAAGCACTAAGCTATGGACTTTCATTCCCGGATACATACCAGGAAGCGCCGTTTCACGATCAAAACTGGCAGCTTGTGCGCGTGAAGGGCAGTAAAAGAGCCTTTTTGTGGACGTATGAGATGGACGGTTACATCCATCTGAACGTGAAGGTAAACCCGGAGTGGAGGGATTTCTGGAGAAGCACCTTCGCCTCCGTGATTCCGGCATATCACCAGAACAAGGAGCACTGGAACACGGTAATTCTCGATGGCACGATCCCGGATGCGGATGTGAAACGGATGATCGCGGAGAGCTACGATCTGGTGACGGATAGCCCGTCGAAGCGCATTTACGAGGCGGTAAAAAAGATCCCGCGCGGACGTGTCGCAACCTACGGACAGATCGCAGAGCTTGCCGGGGACAAAAAGATGGCGCGTGCAGTCGGGAATGCCCTGCACCACAATCCCGATCCGGACATGATCCCCTGCTACCGGGTGGTCAATGCCAAGGGCGAGCTTTCCGGCGCGTTCGCATTCGGCGGAATACACTCGCAGGAAGCCCTGCTGCGCGCAGATGGCATCGAAGTTGTAGATGGCAGGGTAGACCTGACAAAATATGGAATATAAAAAGAAGGCGACATCGTTGCAATTTACCGATGCCGCCTTCTAAACTATCTCGTCCATTGGACCTTACCTCTTTCGTAGATTTTGTGTAACGTTCTTCTTCGTCTCTTCGTATTTTACTTGATCTGTTCTTCTTATGACATTTGGAGTTGTACTATATTTAAATGAATAAGGTCTAGTACTAACTCTGTTTTCTTTGGTGTGTTGTCACGTTTTCCTCTTTTAAAAACTTTGAAACGAATGCACTTAAGTTTCTGGTGGAATCTACCTCCTTTTCTGATTTGTTGTTCTGTGACTTTCTTTCTCTAAAGTCTTTCTTGTCTCTCTCTTGTTTATGTCTTTATTATAGCATGTAAAATCAATATTGCAAGATAAAATTGAAAATATTTTAAAATTGTCAAACAATTACAAAACGGACATGCTACTTTTGTGCAAATTATATGACCGCGCAGATCGACCGATAAAGTGGAAGACGTAGACATCCGGGCAGGCATAATACTTCGATAGATGCGGTGCAGCAGTTTATAAGCAAAGAGGTGGATTGTGAATACACTAGGAACGGAAAAGACGGATTGTCTGAAATAATGATTTGGTGTAGAATTATGATAAAAAGTGATCAATGACGCAGCAGCGGATGCACATGACCGCTAGAAAAACAGCAATATAAAAGCATAACAAAAAACACAGATGGAGGAGTATGCACCTATGGAAAAATCAAAAGTATATTTCACAGACTTTCGGACAGGAAACGGAGTCGGACTGCCGGAGAAGTTAAAAAAGCTTTGCCGCAAGGCAGGAATGCAGAGCATGGATATGGACAACAAATTTGTTGCGATCAAGATCCATTTCGGAGAACTCGGCAATATCGCATACCTTCGCCCGAACTATGCCAAGGCGGTTGCAGATCTGGTAAAGGAAGCCGGCGGAAAGCCATTTCTTACGGACTGCAATACCCTCTATCCGGGATCAAGAAAAAATGCGCTCGATCATCTTGACTGTGCGCAGGAGAACGGCTTCAATGAGACGACGACCGGATGCCATGTGATCATCGGGGATGGTCTGCGCGGCACGGACGATATTATTGTCCCGGTTGAGGGCGGCGAATACTGCAAGGAAGCGTATATCGGGCGTGCAGTTATGGATGCGGATGTGTTTATCTCCTTAAACCATTTCAAGGGACATGAGGCAACCGGATTTGGCGGAGCACTCAAGAATATCGGTATGGGCTGCGGAAGCCGCGCCGGAAAAATGCACCAGCACAATCAGGGCAAACCGGTCGTGGAAACCTCCCGCTGCAAGAACTGTAAGCGCTGCGCAAAGGAGTGCGGTTCCGATGCAATCTCCTATGAGACCGGAAAGGCAGTTATTGATCAGGAGCTTTGCAAGGGCTGCGGACGCTGCATCGGGGCATGTGCTTTTGATGCGATCCACAATCCGAACGGCAACGCCAACGAGATCTTAGGCTGCAAGATCGCAGAATACTCAAAAGCGGTTTTGGACGGAAGACCAAACTTCCACATCAGCCTTGTCGTGGATGTGTCTCCAAACTGTGACTGCCATGCAGAGAACGATGCACCGATCCTGCCAAATATTGGAATGTTCGCATCCTTTGATCCGGTCGCACTCGATCAGGCGTGTGTGGATGCCTGCTTAAAGGCAGCTCCTATGCCAAATTCCCAGTTGTCCGACAATCTGGCGAAGCCAAACTGGCATTTCCACCGGGACAATTTCTTAGATTCCAATCCGAATGTCCGCTGGAAAGAAACGTTGGCGCATGCAGAAAAGCTCGGACTCGGAAGCCGGGAGTACGAATTGATCCGGATGTAAAGCGATACGTGTTATTTTTAGAAAAACCACAAACAATAGTAAAAATTATCCCTAAAGAATCAACGAACATTGCCGATATACATGTTGAGCGAAAAAAAAGAAACAAAAAAGGGGCTAAAGATTTATCATTTTGCTCCGATAAATAAGGTAGAAGTCTTAATTTCAAGGAAGAAAGGAGATGCTGTTTATGCGTATTGATGCATACAATCAGATTTCGCAGATCTACAACACACAGACGATGGCGAAGACGAACCGCACGCAGATGAGCACAGGCCGTATGGATCAGGTGTCCATCTCACAGGTTGGACGTGATTACCAGATCGCGAAGAATGCAGTGTCAGAAGCTTCGGACGTTAGAGAAGACAAGGTTGCACAACTCAAGGCGATGGTCGACAACGGAACTTATAAGGTTGACGAGGGAGATTTTGCCAGCAAATTATTAGCGCAGTACAACGCAATTTTGTAAAGTGAGGATTTGGTGTGGCCAGTTTAGTAGAAGAACTTGTAACTGTATTACATGAAGAGGAACAGATGTATCGGCGCTTTATCGGGTATGGCGAGAAAAAGCGCCAGATACTGATCGATTCCGATGTTCCGGCTCTTGAGCAGCTTACAGCTCTTGAACAGACGTCAAGCGATGAGCTTCTGTCACTGTCAAACAGACAGATACAGATATTGAAGGATATCGCAACTGTCATCGGAAAGACCGGGGAGAAGATGACAGTGACCAAATTGATCGAATATCTGGGAAGTCAGCCGGATATTCAGACGAAGCTTCGGGAAGCAAGAGATGGGCTGCTTGATGCTGCTGGACAAGTCCAGGAGCTCAACAAGCTGAATGAAGCACTCTTAAAGCAGGCGATGGAGCTTGCGGAGTTTGACATTACCCTGTTCCGGAGCATGCGTCAGGCCCCGGAGACCGCCAACTATGACAAGAACGCTTACAACACAGGCACACTTCTTGGCAGCAGCGGTTTTGATGCGAAGCAATAAGGAGAACGTGCAATGGCAAACGGTTTTGGAAGTTTTTATGTAGGTACATCAGGATTACAGAGTTCACAGAACGCACTCAACGTTGTTGCGAACAACTTGTCCAATGTGGATACCAAAGGATACGTTCGCCAGCAGGTTATTTTCTCCGACAAACATTATCTGAAACTAAAAAACGTTACCACCTCGACCAATATGCAACAGTCCGGTATTGGTGTCTCCATCGGAGATGTGGTACACGCAAGAGACATATTCTTAGATAAAGCGTACAGACTTGAGAACGGAAGACAGTCCTTTTACAGCAATACCTATGAGGTAGTAACGCAGGTGGAGGATCTGCTTCAGGAGCTGGACGGCGAAGAGCTTAAGAACGCTTTAAAGGATCTTAGAACCGGATTCCAGCAGCTTGCGGAAGCACCTGCGGATTCCGTCAACCAGAACCTCGTCATCCAGCAGAGCCAGATACTTCTCGGACGTTTTTCCGCGCTTTATTCGGATCTGCAATCTTACCAGTACAACCTCAACAATCAGGTAAAAGAAAAAATAAATAACATCAATGACATCGGTGATCAGATCTACCAGCTCAACCTTTATATTCAGAAGGTTGAATCTGCCGGAATAGAGACTGCAATGACCGCGCGCGACCAGAGAGATGTGCTGCTGGATGAGCTGTCAGGCTATGTGAACATCACATATTCCGAGGATGCGACCGGCTTCGTGAACGTGCAGCTAGAGGGAACTGATTTTGTGGCAGATTACGGCTGCAACCATCTGGATCTGCAGAAGGACAAGACGACCGGGTTTTATACCCCATACTGGTCTAACCTGTCCGATCCGGACAAGGACAAGTACACTTACCTTTACAAGAACCTGCTCGACATCTCAACGGAGAGCAACACGGATGTCGGATCACTGAAAGCGCTGCTCTACCAGCGCGGCAATGGCTTCGGCACATACGCGGATCTGGAAAATGATAAGGCGTATGCAAAGATCGAGGACTGTACCCTGATGGAGACCGAGGCGGAGGTGGATCGGCTGTTCCACTACATTGCAACCTCGATCAACGATCTGTTAGCACCGAATATCTCCGCAGGAGATGCATTAAACCTTGGAACGGGAACGCTCACGGCAACCGATGCCAACGGCAACACCTATGTGATCGATGCCAACACCAGGATCCTTGACACGGCAAACTGCTCAGTGGGGGCTGACAAATCACTTCCACCGGCGGAGCTGTTCACAAGGCGCGGAGTTGACCGCTATACAGAGGTAACCGGAGCAGACGGCACTACCTATTACATATACAACGAGGAGGATACGACCGACACCGCAAAATGCTACTGCATTACCGGATGCGAGATCAACGCAGAACTTTTGCGCGAGGAATCCAAGCTCCCGATGATGCGTCAGGACGGCGCGGTAAATTACGCACTTGCAGATCAGCTGCAGGATCTCTGGGACGCATCCACCATGACGATCGATCCGACGGACAATTCCCCATGTACCTTTGAGGAATTTTACGACAAGATGATCAACAAGCTGGGAACAGACGGAAACGTCTACTATTCCTCCAGCCAGACGCTCGACACGACCGTGTCCTCACTGGATAACCAGAGGCAGCAGGTCAGCGGCGTATCATCCGACGAAGAACTTACACACATGGTAAAATACCAGGCAGCGTACAACGCAGCCAGCCGCTACATCACTGTAATCAGCCAGATGACCGAGCTGATCGTCACCGGCTTGATCTAAAAGAAGGGAGAGACCTATGCCTTCAACATTCATGGGATTAAATATTGCAGCAAGTGGTCTGTCCGCATTCCAGACGGCGGTAGGCACAACTGCAAACAACATATCGAACGCACAGACACCGGGTTACAGCCGGCAGTCAACCACACTTGAGGCGACGCAGGCGCTGCGCATGACAGCACGCTACGGAAGCGTCGGAACCGGTGTGGCAGCGACCAAGATCACACAGGAGCGCGACCTGTTTTACGATGCGCGGTACTGGAAAAACAACTCCAGTCTGGGACTGTACGAGTCGAAGCTGTACTATCTGGATCAGATCCAGGGCTATTTCAAAGATGATAACACACAGACCGGATATACGACGTTGTTCAACCGGATGTTCAATAACCTCGAAGGAATGATCGGGGAAGGTGCAGAGGATAAGAGCGTGCGCAACCAGTTCATCAATTCCGCACAGAACCTTTGTACCTACTTTAACTCATTGTCGGATTCCCTCAGCACCCTGCAGGCAGATGTCAACGAGGAGATCAAGACAACGGTTACGAATGTCAATGCAATCTCCAAGAAGATCGCATTGCTGAATGAGAAGATCAACAACGTTGAGGTGCGCGGCGGTTACGCAAACGAGCTTCGCGATGAGCGCGCCAATCTGTTAGACGAGCTTTCAAAGATCGCATCGGTTGACACCCGCGAGGTAGATATCATCAATACCTACGGAGATAACCTCGGCGGAACCAATTTTACGGTAACGATCAACGGCCAGGTGCTTGTAGACGGTTCGGATTACCGCACACTGGACTGCATTTCGCAGGATTACCGCAACAACCAGAACGATAACGATGGACTGTATTCCATCGTCTGGAGTGACACCGGAATGAACTTTGCGGTGACGACAGACTCTGCCGGCGGCTCATTGAAGGCACTTTTCCAGATGAGAGACGGCAATAACAATGAAGCATTAAACGGCACGATCACGGGTGTTGGAACTGAGCAGCGCACGAACCAGTACACAGGCGCGCAGGAGACCGTCCGCACGATTACCATGACACCGGTATCACCGAAGAATCTTGCATCCCTCGACATCGCAACGCGAGGACAGATTAATGTCGGAAACAAGTCCTACACCTATGATGGCTGGGAAGCGGTGGCGGATGAGAACGGCAGGCTGATCGAGTTCAAATACTATCTGACCGGGGAATTAAATGCAGTTGAGGAGCAGACCATCACCGGAAAAGACGCAACCTGCGGACAGGCGGTTGAGGGAATGGGAATCCCGTATTATCAGGAACAGATCAACGAATTTTTGCGCACCTTTGCAGAAATGTTCAACGACATCGAGAAGAGCGGGCAGACGCTGGACGGTGGGAAAATGGGCGCATTTTTCGTGGCAGGCAATATCGTGACCGGCGGCGAGTACGATATGAGTGACTGGAAGCCGGAGCTTGCCGGTGGGCAGACCACCTATACGATCTCATCCTCCAGCAGCACCTATTACATGATGACCGGATCAACAATGAAGGTAAATGCGAAGTCCCTTTTAGATCCGGGATATTTTTCAACCACTGTGGACGTGACGAACGGCAGCGCGGCGTATGACCTCATCACAAAGCTCAAGGGACTGCAGGATGATGTGAATATGTTCCGCGGAGACAGTGCAGGCGCATTTTTGGAGACACTGCTTTCGGATGTTTCGGTGGATACGCAGGAGGTTGATGTATTCTGCAAGACGTATACCAGCCTGGAGGCATCCATCAACAGCCTGAGAACCTCGGTTTCCGGCGTTGATGAGGACGAGGAAGGACTTGCCCTCATAAAGTTCCAGAACGCATACAACATGGCATCCAAGGTCATCTCCGTTATGTCCCAGATGTATGACAAGCTGATAAATGAGACCGGTGTTGCATGATTTTACCTCTAAGTTTTTGTCACAAGGTGCCGATATAAAAAGTACAGGCAACAGCAATATAAGCAAATCTGCTCCACGGACGGAGCTTTAAGTACGACAGGGATGTGGTGAAGATCAGGAGGTTACAATGAGAATCACCAACACAATGATTACCAGAAATACCAAATCCAATATCAATCTCAACAAGACCTATGTGGATAAATACAATACACAGATGACCACCCAGAAGAAGATCTCAAAAGCATCTGAGAATCCGGTCATTGCCATCCGGTCATTGCGCCTTTCTACGAGTCTGAGCCACCTTGAACAGTACAAGAGCAACATCGAGGACGCAACATCCTGGCTGGATGTCACACAGACGGCACTCAAGAACATGAAGGATCTTCTTACGGATGTGCGTACCCAGTGCGTCAACGGCTCAACCGATACCTTAAATGCAGACGACCGCAAGACGATCTTAAAGAATCTGCAGGAGCTTGCTGACCAGATCTATGCAGAAGGCAACTCGGATTACACCGGACGTACCATTTTTACCGGATACCGCACAACAGAGAACCTGACCTTTGACAAGGACGAGAGCAGCACCTCTTACAAGATTGACCAGAATTTCAGCTATGAGGACATCAAGGAACATCGCTATGTGACCGGAGATGTCAAGGTTCCGGCAGACGTGGATGCAAACACAGCCGACTGCGATACCAATGTTGATTACACTTACGCAAAGCGCATCCGCCTTGCATACGACGGGACAGACACACTCGATAACCTGACCTACACCTTCAAGGATGCAGCGGGCGTCGCGGTAAATGGCAATCTGACAGACTATACCTACAACACAACCGACGCAAATGGAAATGTTACTGCAACAACCGCCAATATTGTAGAATACCAGAACGAGGAAGAATGGCTGGCAGCTTCACAGGCGGCAGGATATGACAAGAAGACGATCGAGAGCAACCAGATTATATACATTAAGGACACCGGAGAACTTATCTTAAACGATGACCTTACCAGCTCTTTGATCAGCAACAAGGCAGATATCCAGGTAACCTACAACAAGACCGGATTTGAGAAGGGTGAGCTTCGCCCGGAGTATTACTACGACTGCGTGGATCAGAGTGATCCTGCAAAGCCGGTCACCTACACCAAGGAGAATCAGGAGATCTCATACGAGATCAGCAATGCCACCTCACTGGTGGTAAATACACAGGCAAGCGATATTTTTGACATGAACATCCTGCGCGATATCAATGAGCTGATCGATATCGTCCAGAAGTCCATCAACGCCCATACAAAGGTCGATGATCTCAAGGAAATGATGACACAGTCCAAGTATGTGGGGGACGAGAAACTCACCGCAAAGCTGCAGACCTATCTCGATGCAGCACAGAAGGAAGCGGATTATGCGGATGACAATATCCAGAAGACTTACGAGCAGTACATCGGCAATTTCAACGGATACCTCGATACGGTCAACATCGGAATCGCGAATGTCGGAAGCACCGAAGTGCGTCTGACCATGACACAGACGCGCGTGGAGAACCAGACCACCACCGTGACTGAGCTGAAATCCCAGAATGAGGACCGCGATATTTCGGATATCATCATCGACTACTATGCATCCTATTATGCATATCAGGCAAGCCTTACAGCAGCAGGCAAGATCAACCAGACCTCCCTGCTTGACTATATCTAAAACAATATCGTCGGAGACGAAAGGAGAATGACCATGAAGGCAAAAACAAGACTATTTGGTGAAATTGACATCGCAGATGACAAGATCATCACGCTCGAAAAGGGAATGATCGGATTCCCGGAGCTTACCCACTTTTCCCTCATTTTTGATGAGGAAAAGAAACCGAGAAAAGCAAGGATCATGTGGCTTCAGAGCATGGATGATGCGGATATCGCATTCCCGGTTATGGATCCGCACAGCATCAGGGAAGACTATACCCCGAACGTAAACGCAGAGATCGTTGCACCGCTCGGTGAGATGAACACAGAGAATACCTATGTCCTGGTAACCGTTACCGTGCCGCGCAAGGTGGAGGACTTCTCCGTCAACTTAAAGGCGCCGATCGTGATCAACATGGATACCTTAAAGGGCGTTCAGCTTATTGTTGAGGATGATTACCCGGTAAAATACAAAGTATACGAAATCTTAAAGGCAGAAAAGGCGGGTGAATAGAGATGTTGGCATTGACAAGAAAAAAGGGCGAAGCACTCGTCATCAACAACAATATCGAGGTTACCATTCTTGAAATCCGCGGTGACCAGATCAAGATCGGCATCTCAGCACCGAAGGATGTCCCGATCTACCGCAAGGAAGTATATCTGCAGATCCAGAAGGAGAATGAGGCTGCGATCAGCGTAGACAGTCTGGATATGCTCAAAGATTTTATGTAACGGATCCTGAGGATGAGACACTGGGATTGCTGCCCAAGGGAAAAAGCAGCAGTGGTTGGTTCCTGTCCCACCTTAATAATATTTTATTGTGGAAATTGTAAACTTTTTCTGCCATGGTGCCGATAAAGGTATTAGAAGAAACGGCAAATGCCAAATGCAGATGCAGCAATTTTCACACGGAGGTGTTAATTATGGCAATTGAAGCAATTACAGGAGCAGGAATGACCTATCAGGGAAGTACGTCGACTGCCGAGACAAGAACAGAGGTAAGACCTAAGGTTGAAGCTGCGGAACAGCTTCAGGTATCCGAGAAGATCGCACAGAATACGGTCTCCATCGATACCAAATCAACCGGAGACCGCGAGGGCGGTTCCCAGAATGCGGCTGCGCAGGATGCGGCAGCAAAGAAAAAGGATCAGCTTAAGAAAGCGGTCGAGGAGATCAACAAGAAAGCCAACAATTCCGAGGCAATCTTCGGAATCCACGAAGGAACGAACCGCGTGACCATCAAGCTGGTTGACAGGGATACGAAGGAAGTCATCAAGGAGCTGCCACCGGAAAAGACACTGGACATGATCGCAAAGGTCTGGGAGATGGCAGGCATTTTAGTAGACGAAAAGAGATAAGGAGGGCACGGCTATGCCAATGAGAGTGACCGGACTTAATTCCGGATTAGATACAGAATCGATCATTTCCGCGCTGGTGTCCGCTTATGATGTAAAGACACAGAAATATACAAAGGCACAGACGAAGCTTTCCTGGACACAGGATGCGTGGAAGAGCCTGAATACGAAGGTGTATAGTCTTTATACGAATGTTTCCAATCTGCGTTTTTCAAGTGCGTATTCCACGAAAAAGGCAACTGTTTCCGATGCAACCAAGGCATCTGTCACCGCATCGGGATCAGCAGTTAATGGTACACAGAAGCTGAAGATAAACAGCACTGCGCAGTCAGCATACATGACAGGCGGCAAGCTCCAGAAGGCAGATAAGACATCAAAGGATCCAATCGATACCAAGACGATTTTGAGCGAACTTGGATATACCGGAAAGACAACGACCTTTCAGGTAAAAAAGGGAAATGGAGAGATAAGCTACATTACGGTGGGCAAGAGTTCTACAATAACTGATGTTATTGCAGGCTTCAAGGAAGCCGGAGTTAATGTGAACTTCGATGAGAATCAGGGACGCCTGTATCTGAACGCAAACAAATCCGGTACTGCGGGCGATTTCACGATCGAACCTTTTGCCGATATGTATGATGGCAGCGAGGTGGCACAGTATAACAAGGACTCTTACAGTGCATTGTATGCGCTTGGTCTGGCATCAAGCTCGTATGCCTCAAAGGTATATAATTCTGTGGGAGCATCAGACATGACACTGGCGTCTGAGAAAACAGGCTCCAATTTACAGATCAGTTTCAAAACACCTACCTCAAAAGAAGAAGCAGAGCTTCAGAACAAGCTCCTTGAGAAATTAAAGGAAGACGGCTCTTATCAGGTTATAACAACTGCGAATAGTGATGGAACAATATCTGCAACCTATTCCGCTGGCAGTGATTATGTTTTTGAAAATGGAAAAATCTATTTGAGCACGGATACGGGCCGGACAAATCCGATTGCAGAGTATCAGGAGAAAACGGACTCGGCAAAGCTGAAAGAATACTCCGGCGCAGATGATGTGATCACAAAAGACGGTGGAAGAAGAGCTTCCTTTGTGGAAACCGGAATTGCATCTGACAATGTAAAGATCACAGCAGAGAATACCGGTTTAAATGTGGAATTTCATTTTAATGCACCTGCATCACAGGCGCAGGCAGATGCACAGAATGCATTCGTAAATGCATTAAAGACAAACGGTGCACTGCGTATTGAGACAGGATCAGATGATGGAAATGGCAATATCCCTGTTACCTACAAAATTGATGGATATGAAATTCGTGATGGAAAGGTATATAAGGAAGGAGATCTGGATAATCCGATTGGCACCTATGAGGAGTCCGGAACCATAGTTGCCGATACCTATGACCAGAAGGCTTCTCTTACAGCAGAGGGCGGTAGCACTGCATCTTATCAGGAGATTGACAGCTCACACAATCCGACAATGATTCATGGAGTGGATGCCTCCATCGAATTAAATGGTGTGGAATATACGAGCGCTACAAACGATTTTTCCATCAATGGATTAAACATTAAGGCATTGGCTGCAACCACAGATGAGATAACGATCTCAACGGATACCGATACACAGGCGATTTACGATAAGATCAAGGATTTCATTACCGAATACAATAATCTGATCAACGAGATGAACAAGCTGTACAATGCAGATTCTTCTTATGGATACGATCCGCTGACAGATGAAGAGAAGGATGCAATGTCCGATACGGAAATCGAGAAGTGGGAGACAAAGATCAAGGATTCCCTGCTTCGCAACGATTCTACTCTCAACGGCGTAATGATGGCAATGATGAACGCAATGAGCAGTACCTATGAGATAAACGGAACCAAATGCAATCTCTCCTTATTTGGAATTTCCACACTGGGTTACCTCAATGCAGCGAAGAATGAGCAGTATGCATATCACATTGACGGTGATGCAGATGATGAGAATACTTCCGGTAAGGAAGACAAGCTCATGAAGGCAATCAAAGAGAAGCCGGATACGGTAATCGAACTTTTGAAAAAGATAACCGGAGACATGTATACAGCACTTGGAGATCGGATGAAGTCAACATCCTTAAGCTCTGCCTACACGATCTACAACGACAAGGAAATGAACTCCCAGTACTCTGAGTACAGCAAGACGATCAGTACATGGCAGGACAAGCTTACGGAGAAGGAAGATTACTATTATAGTAAGTTCTCCAAGATGGAATCTGCTATGGCAAAATTGCAGTCACAGACCAGCTCACTTTCCGGTTTATTCGGATCAAGCTCATAAAAATTTTTGCAGCTGCTTAAAAGGCAGCTGCACGTCTTCAAGATAAGGACAGGAGGAAGACTATGGTACAGCAGAATAGGGCATTTGCTGCATACAATAACAGTAAGATCCTGACGGCGTCACCGGCAGAGCTTACGCTGATGCTTTACGATGGAGCAATCAAGTTTGCGAACATTGCGATTGCAGGAATCGAGAGCAACGACATCGAAAAGGCACACAATAATATTCGAAAGACCGAGCGGATCATAGTAGAATTTGATACGACCTTAGATGACCGCTACGAGGTATCAAAGGACTTCCACAATGTCTATCGCTACCTGTTGCGCAGATTGAATGAAGCCAATATGAAAAAGGATAAGGAAATCCTTGAAGAGGTATTGAAGCATCTGCGTACAATGCGTGATACATGGAAAGAAGTTATGCAGTTGAATGCCAACGGCAATAAGACACAGGTATCATAGGAGCGGCTATGCAGGAGACGTATATTCAGATCATGCTTCAGAGCCTTGAGAAAAAGAGCAAGGTATTGGATCAGATCATACAGTTAAATGAACAGCAGAAAACAGTATTAGAATCTGCAGACAGCCCGGTTGAGGATTTTGACGAGACAGTCGAGAAGAAATCCGCACTCATCGAGCAGATGGAACAGCTTGACAGCGGGTTTGAAAAGCTGTACGATCGCGTTAGGGAAGAACTTCGGACCAACAAGGATACATATAAGGATCAGATCCGGAAGATGCAGGAGTATATCCGGGCTGTAACGGATAAGAGCGTGCAGATCCAGACGCAGGAAGCACGTAACAAAGAACTGATGACAAGCAGATTCGCAAGAGTGAAGAAGCAGGCTCGTCAGGTCCGCGCAAATTCCAAGGCAACCAGCAGCTATTATCAGAGCATGAGCAGAACCTCTGTAATCGATCCACAGTTTATGGATGACAAGAAATAATTTCGACAATAGATGCACACCACAACATTTGGTAGTGATAAGAGAAATTTGACACTAGTTTAATCATTTCTCTTTTTTGCTATAAACTTTTCGGATAAACATCCGAAATATCTAGTAACAAGAAACAAGCAGTAACGTTACTTGTTAGAACAGGCAATGAAATGTAGGACGGAGCGTACGGCCGGAGTATAGGAAGTTGCCACCATTATTACCAAACGATTCGCAAGGATGCGGACGTACAAATTCAAGGAGGAATATATTATGGTAGTACAACACAACATGCAGGCGATGAACGCCAACAGAATGCTCAATGTAACAACTACACAGCAGTCAAAGGCAACAGAGAAGTTATCTTCTGGTTACAAGATCAACCGTGCAGCAGATGATGCAGCAGGACTTTCAATTTCTGAGAAGATGCGTAAGCAGATCCGTGGTTTGGATCAGGCTTCTACCAACGCTCAGGATGGTATTTCTGCAGTACAGACCGCTGAAGGTGCTTTAACAGAAGTACACTCTATGTTACAGCGTATGAACGAGCTTGCTACTCAGGCAGCTAACGGAACCAACAGTGAATCTGACCGTCAGTCCATCCAGGATGAGATCGATCAGCTTACCACTGAGATCGACCGTGTTGCTGAGACAACCAAGTTCAATGAGACCTACTTATTGAAGGGCAATGGCAAGAACTCTACCGTTAAGATTGCAGCTCAGGATGCAGGTATTGGCGGAGCTCTTACCGGTGTAGGAACTGGTACAGCAGTATTCAAGATGAATACATTAAAGTATGGCCAGTCAATCACAATCGGATCTAAGGGATATACCATTGGTACAACCATCGCTGATATCCGCAATGCTATCACAGGTGCAGCATCTGATATCAATATTGGAGGAAATATTGGTGCCGGTAGCATCATTACTATTAATGGTACTGAGTATACGGTAGCTGAAGATAAGGATGTTGATAAGACAGAAAACAAACTTACCAAGAAGGAAATTGCTGCATTGATTCAGGACGGTGACAAGGTTGTTGTCGGAACACAGACAATGGTTGCTATGACTGAAACCAAGGCAGATGGTATTGGAGACAATGATGCATCTGTTATCTCTGCAAAGAAAGCATACAGCCTTATTGCTGATGAGCTCCGCAAGGCATCCTCTATCGGTGCCGATGCTGGTCACGAAGCTTCCGTTGAAACTGACAAAACCGTGACAATCGGAAAAGATGGCTTAGAAGTAAAGGCTGATGCAAAGAATGCAATGGCAGCAGGTGATAAGACACAGACTAATACTCAGGTTACCTTCATTATCAATGAGGGATCTGTAAAGGTTGATCAGGGACTTCAGTTAGGACTTCATGTAGGTGCAGACGCAGACGAGACCAACAAGATCTCCTTCACAATCGATACCATGAGCTCCGCAGGACTCGGTGTTAAGGGACTTAATGTCGTTGATGGCAGCGGCGCTAAGGCTACTTACGCTATCGATGCAATCGCAGACGCTGTTGCTAAGGTTTCAGCTCAGAGATCCGCACTCGGTGCTGTTCAGAACAGACTTGAGCATACAATTAACAACTTGGACAACGTAGTTGAGAACACCACATCAGCAGAATCTCAGATTCGTGATACTGATATGGCTGAGACAATGGTTGAGTACAGCAAGAACAACATTCTTGCTCAGGCCGGCCAGTCTATGCTCGCTCAGGCGAACCAGTCAAATCAGGGTGTATTGTCCTTACTTGGTTAATTGCTGTTTGCTATTCATTGCTATACTACTATTACAAAACTGGCGACGGGTTGCTCCCGCCGCCTTTTTGTATTCTTTTTTCGGCGGGGCATCACAGATATTTTCCAGCCGCTATGCCCCCGCCCCGCTGCCCATCGGGGTACCACAGACACTTTCGCGCCATTATGCCCCAAGCTGGGGTATTTAAGAGCATTTTCATATCATTATACCCCCGTACCAGCTCTCGGCGGGGCACCACAGACTTTTCCCTGTCATTATGCCCCCAAGCTGGGGTATTTAAGAGCATTTTCATATCATTATACCCCCGTACCAGCCCACGGCGGGGTATCACGAATATTTCCCATCCGTTATGCCCTGTGCGGGTAGAATTGTGTTGCAATGGAGAGACCACTTATAGTATAATGTAGTCATTATGAAGATCAAATTTGATCGGGAATTTGGGAGGCGTTATATGTTAGTTGAAGAATTGATGAAAGAAGAATATAATGCCGGAAAAGAAGATGGAAAGGCTGAAGGAATAGAAGCTTTAGTTAGTGCTATTGTTGACTTTTTATCTGACCTGGCACCGGTTTCCGATGATCTTGAGAGTAGGATTGCGTCTATCAACGATCTTGAGGTTCTTAAAGATCTTAATAAGAAAGCAGCAAGAGCAACTTCCATCGAGGAGTTTGAACAGTATCTTACTGCGCAAAACTACTAGTCTGTCGTTTCGACAATATTT
>ERZ1034998.1079-NODE-1079-length-16383-cov-7.328087_pt1 | contig 16383 bp, 4 predicted proteins | sample MGYA00520621_ERZ1034998 | MGnify/ENA primary metagenome ERZ1034998 (study PRJEB33766, sample SAMN09781748) | gut metagenome | biome: gut microbiome | host: Homo sapiens | place: Madagascar | study: EMG produced TPA metagenomics assembly of the PRJNA485056 data...
GGCGGAGGACAGACACCGCCGCCAATGCAGAGTCCGTCGCGCGACCTTTGGGAGAGCGGCCTCCAGACCGATGACGACAACGAGACGGCGTACGAATACGGTTGGTAAGCGCCGCTCTTCACCGTCGGGCAACTCCAACCGACACCGTCTGGCAACGACCAACAGTAGAACTAAATCCAAACCCATTAGCAAATCAAAAAACAGAACAGAATATGAAGAAAAGAATTTTCATGCTTGCGGTCTTGATATTGTCAGGGCTGCAATTTGCCGTGGCTGCAATAGACGAACAGCTGCGAGCGCTCATCACCGCCTCCGATGATATCGAGGTGACGGAAGTGACTAACGACGAGGCGCACCCGTGGACCGTCGCAGACGGAATGGCGTCGAGTACAATAGGTAAGTTGAGACAATACGTATCTTCCAGCATTACTATTAAGTTTAGGACTAAGAAACCTATAATTATGAGGTACGATTTCACCTTCGACCCTTATTCAAGCAACGACTATCGTAGAGTGTATACTGATGGTGTTACACAAGTGGATAGTTATACTGCTTATAAAACCAAAGCAACTTCTACATTTTACTTCGGCATGGGCGAGCATGTGTTTACATACACCCATTATCATTCTTATTCCGTTTCCGATAGCTATACTCAAGTTCTTACTATCGGCAACATCCGCTTTGAGAGCGTAGAAAGCCAGTATATGAATATTCACCTCTCTGCTCCAGGCACGCTTGGCAATGAGGCGTTGTCGCATGTCAATACTTTGCCCGAGATGCGTTTTCTGCGTCTTTCCGGCAAGATGAACGCTTCCGACTGGAATGACATAAGCAAGATGACAGGTCTTATGGCTATAGATATGACGAATGTCGACATAGAAACAATACCTGCCAGTGCGTTTACTAATACTTGGATACACTTCATCGACTTCCCGACCAAGCTCAAGACCATCGGCGACAATGCTTTCGACAATCGTCTTCTTACTGGTCCGCTTGTGTTGCCCGAAGGATTGGACAGCATAGGTAAAGAAGCGTTTCAGAAGAACTATATAACAGAGGTGACTATACCGGAGAGCGTTAGAGCTATCGGACAGTCTGCTTTCTATGATAACCAATATCTGAAGAGCGTTACTTTGAATAATCGTATGGAAACGATAAACCAGTCGTTATTCAATTACTGTAAAAAACTTGCTGTTGTGCGTGGCGGCAAGAATGTTAAGATTGTTGATAAAACTGCTTTTGCGGGATGCGATTCATTGAGAAGTATCAGCGATATAACCCCCGTCACTATCAATAGTAGCGCATTTTATAATTGTAGGAAATTGGAGAGTTTGAACTTCTCACGTATCAAATCTATCGGTTATGAAAGTTTCTACAACTGCTTTGGTCTGAAAGAAGCCGACCTGACAACTCTTACTTCAATTTACGGTAGAAGTTTTATTGGTTGTACGGGTCTTAAGAAAGTGACGTTTGGAAACGACATTACGACTATAAAATCTGATGCTTTCAACGGTTGCGATGCTCTTGAGGAGGTGGTTCTTGGTTCTTCTATCAACAGTTTGGAGTCAAATTGTTTCTATAGCACTAAAAATGCCTTGAAGCGTGTGTATATCACTGCGCCCGCTCCTCCTGCTGTAGGTACTGCACCGTTCTATTCTCCTACAAGCATAACGCTTTACGTTCCCGAGTATGCAATGGTGAGCTACAAGCTCGACAACTACTGGAGCCAGTTCACAAAGGTGGAGCCAAACCCGAACACACCTGATAAGGTGAACCTCTACAAGAAGCTGGAGCTTACCAGCAATGCACGCATACCGAACTCGCCGGATATCTATCTCGGTTATAGCTCGTCGCTCATCGTAAACGGCAACAACCCACAGGTTTTCGGCAGCTATAAGCAGCGTATGGATAAGGATGATAGTTATACTTCGTCGCTTATCAGCCGTTGTAACGCTATGACCTCTGCTGCTTCAACCTTACAGTATTATTTTGATGCAACAAGCTCAGGCTATGGCTGTTGGCATTATGTATGTATGCCGTTCGATGTGAAGCGCAGCGAAATCACTCCGTTGAATGAAGGCAGAGCTATCGCCGTGCGCTATTACGACTCAGAGTCGCGTGCTACAAACGGAGCAAGCGGCAACTGGAAAGACGTGCCTGCCGACTCTGTGTTGCACATGGGCAAGGGATATATCTTCCACATAAACAATGGGGGCTTTGTAGAACTCCCTGCTACCGAGGAAACACACAACGCCATCTTCCGCAGCGAAGCTATAAGCACACCGCTCAAGGAGTATGCTGCCGTAGAGAGCGCTAACGCAGGATGGAACTTCGTGGGCAACCCATATCCTTGCTTCTACGACATCTACTACATGGATTTCGCAGCACCTATAACAGCATGGGATGTTGACAACCGCACATACAAGGCATATAGCGCTGCTGACGACGAGTTCGTGCTTATGCCTTCGCAGGCGTTCTTCGTTCAGAAGCCCTCGCTTGTAGACGCTATCACGTTCCAGCCGGCGGGCAGACAGATCAACAAGACCATCGACCACTCGGCTTTGGCTATGCGCCGCGCAGCACGCAGCAAGCAGGTGCAGCGCAAGCTGGTAGACGTGGCGCTGACATGCGCCGACCGCACCGACCGCACACGCGTCGTAGTGAACGCCAACGCTTCTGACGACTTCTGCGCAGACAACGACGCTGTGAAGATGATGGCATACGAGGGCACACCGCAGATATACACCATCGCCGGTGCAGACCAGCTGGCTGTGAACGAGGGTGCTCATCGCGACGGTAGCGTGGCATTAGGTATGTATCTGCCTGCCGACGACGCATACACCATCGCCGTAGACCGCGACGAGCTGGGAGCAAAGCTGCTCGACTACGGCGTGGAGGTAGAGATGCCGTACACCTTCAGCGCCGCTGAGGGATGCCTGGACGACCGCTTCACACTCACCTTCGAGGCACCCACTACGGGCATCAACACCGTAGCTACTGACGCCGACGCCGACAACGCCATCTACACTATCGACGGACGACGCGTGAACAGCACCGCTCAGAAGGGCATCTATATTCAGAATCATAAGAAAATAGTAAAGTAAAGCTACTATGATCAAGTCAAGATATATACTGACTCTCCTCGCCATGCTGCTAAGCATGGTGGCGAGAGGACAGGACTTCAACCCCGACAGTCCTCCCGAACCGGGAGCACGCTACAAGCTGACGGTGAAAGCCCAGCCCGCAGAGGCTGCCACCGTGAGCGGAGGCGGACTGTATGCTGTGAACGCCAATGTGAGCGTGAAGGCTGTAGCCCGAAGCGCCAACTGGCGCTTCAAGAACTGGACCGACGCTGAGGGCAAGGTGGTGAGCACGAGCAGCTCGTTCACTCACCGCAAGCTGAACAGCGCCGAGACGCTCACCGCCAACTACGAGTATCAGCAGACCAGCCACCTCACCATAGCCTACGACCCGTCGTCGATAAAGACGAGCGAGGTGAAGGAGTATGCCGTGGGCGTAACCTACTCTTACACGGCGTCTACTTACAGCGACTATACGTTCGTCAACTGGACAACAAGCGACGGAACGGTTATCTCTACAGAGCGTACTGTGCGTTACACCGTCACCGAAAACGACGAGACCATCACTGCCCACTATCGCTTCACGCCGGGCAGTCCGGCTGAGCCTAACGAGACGAAACCGAAGCACAAGGTCTACTTCAGGTGCGACCCCGCAGGTTTGGCAGGATTCAATAAGACAAGCGGTTTCTCGGTGTCTGAGGGCAGTGCGTACAGCGTGACGGTATACAGCGTAAGCGACTATGAGTTCAAGGGCTGGACATGGGAAGGCGAAACCAAAATTCTCGAAACTTCGCACACGTGGAATGTCAATATGGGCACAAGAGATGCTTATCTCGTGGCACACTTCGAGTTTAAGCCGTCGTCGCCCAGCGAACCGTCTACCGACACCAAGCAGCGCCATAGCCTCTACGCCACTACTACATCCATGTATCGCGGCGAGACAACGCTCCTGCCTATATACATGCAGAACACGGGCAATGTGAAGACGCTCAGCTTCAAGCTGCATCTGCCGAAGAACCTTACGGTGGATGTTGCCAATATACAGAAGACGCTGCGCACTGACGGCTACACCGTTCAGGCGGCGCAGGAGGACAGCGTGCTGAGCGTGAGCCTGGAGGGCGGAACGCAGATTGTGGAGCACGATGGAGTAGTGGTGCGCATACCGGTGAGCGCGCAGGAAGCGCTGAAGGACAGTGTGTACACGGTGAAGTTCAGCGACATCGTCGCCACAACCACCGCCGACGCAGCCATCAACTTCACCAGCCGTTCGGGTCGTCTCGTGGTGAGCACGCCCGAGGAAGGCGATCTGCAGGCGAAGTTCTCTGTAGAGACATACATGAACCGCGCCCAGTTCACCAATCTCAGTAGCGAGAACGCAAAGACATTCGAATGGAACTTCGGCGACGGCACTACAAGCACCGAGCGCAACCCTATGCACAGCTACGCCGCAGCCGGCACTTACACCGTGCGTCTCACGGCGCGTGGCATAGTGAAGACCGTTACAGCCGAACAGCAGATAATCATCAACCCTGCCAACACATGGTCGGCGAGCGGCGACTACCGACTCGACCCCACAGCGAACAGCGCACGTGCGTTCAAGTCGATGCACGAGATGCTCTCTCTGCTGTCGCAGTGTACGCCCGACGGCACCATCAACGTAAAGACCGGCGGTAAGGAGGTGTTCGACGCCAATCTCCAGTCGGCAGACTCGCTGGCGCTGCTCAGCACGCTGACAGAGAAGCTGGGCAAGGCGGGCGTCGTGATGGCGTTCAAGAACGAAGCGCAGAACCCCGTTACGCTGCGCTTCAACGTGGCAGCCAACAGCACCGACATGCAGAAGGCTACCGACTTCTTCCGCCATATCTCGCTCGACAACGTGGTGGTAACGCTCAACGGAGCCGCGATAAACATCGGCGAGATAGACCGCTTCTCGGCACAGACCATCTGTTCGGGCGCAAGCACGCAGCCCGAAGCGTTCACCGCTATAAGCAGCAGCGAGAAAGTGAAGGTGAAGTGGACGGCAAGTGTAGCTGAGGGCTGCACCGTACGCGGCTATCAGCTCACCGGCAACGGCAATCTGCCTGCCATGACGCTCACGAACGAAGGCAGCAAGACCGATCTCGTTACGTATCACGTAAGCGTAGAGCTTAATGGCGTTGCCATGTACACATATATATATAAGGTGTATGTGAAGCCGTTGCTGAAGAGTCTCGCGCTCAGTTCGCCGTCTGACAAAGCAACGCTCGAATACGGACAGGTTACGCTCAGCTGCAGCAATCTCGGTCAGGCTGCTGTAGGCTACACGTTCCACTATCGCCGCACCGATGCCGAGGTAGAGGATGCAGAAGAGTGGAAGGAAGTGAAGACGACATCGCCCTCAACAGCGTTCGTGCCCGTAGAAGGCGCGTCGTACGAGTGGTATGCTACAGCGCATGGCGAGTGTAACGAGACTGTCGAAAGCGCACACCGCACGTTCAGCATACGCAAGCGCTCAGACCTTACGGTGGTGTCGGTCACAGCGCCGGCGGAGGTGAAGGCAAACACTACGTTCCAGATCACAGCTGTTGTGCGCAACATAGGTAAGGGCGCTACACGCAGCAGTGCTTGGACGGACGTGCTCTATGAAGATAGGCCCAGTGGAGCGGTTCAGGTTGGACAGCAAGCTCATCACGGCGTGTTGCAGCCAGGAGAGGAGTACACCGTAACGTTCAATATCACGAGTCCCGACGCATCTACAGACGGAATAAGCTATTTCGTGAAGACAGATATTTGGAACGAGGAGACTGAGTCTGACGAGAGCAACAACATAAAGGTTTCAGACCCAATCTCTATCATCAAACGCTACATTGATGCCGCCGACTACGAAGCTCTGAAAGTGCTTTATCAGGCAACGAACGGCGGCGCATGGACCAACAAGACATGGCGCATTGGCAGCAATGCCGTAACGTCTACCGGTTGGCCGGGCGTCACATTCGACGAAGAAGGTCACGTGCTGGCTATAGATCTTCAGAACAACAACCTTCGAGGCACGCTGCCTACAGAGGGAATGGAGATGAAGAGTCTGCGCACGCTCAATCTGAGCGGAAACAGTTTGAGTGGCGATGTGGCTGCGTTCTGCAAACTCCTGCCTGCGCTTGAGACGCTCAATCTTGGCTACAATCTGTTTACAGAACTTAGCGGCGTTCTGCCTGCCCACATCACCTCGCTCAATCTGCAAAGCCAGCGCGAAGGATACAGTCTCTCTACCTTCACGCTGCAGGAGTGGGCTATGGGTGACAAGCAGGCCGACATACAGCTCGGAACGCTCATCGCTTACGACCATAAGAACCAGAACTTCGAGGCTCACCCGACGCTCCGCATCTACACTACCGACAACAACAATTATGTAGGCGAGATGAGATACGTAGACGGAGCCTACCGCTACTATCTCAGCGGCACGTACAACTACGCAAGCGGCACGGAGTTTTGCATCCGATCGTATGAAGGCGTGGCACAGAACAACCGCCTGCGTGCTAAGCTGACGTGGACAAATGGCGACGTGAACGCCGACGCATCGGTAGACGTGCTCGACGCGCAGCAGACGCTCAACTACATCATGGGCACGCAGAACGGCAACTTCAACTATCCGGCAGCCGACACTTATGAGGGCGGCGGCATCAATGTGCAGGACGTCGTGGCAACCATAAACATCTTCATCGGCAGCAACGACAACGCCGACCAGAAGAGTCTTATGGCTGCTCAAAGACGCTGGACGGAGAGCATGGGTGAAGAAGCCTCTACAGCTAACGTGCTCAGCGTGGAAGACGGCGCATTGTGGCTCGACGCAACCGACCAGGTGGCTGCGCTCGACATCACACTCGCTGGCGTTAAGGCCAACGATGTGAAGCTCGCTCTCAGCAAACAGCGCTATCAGCTCGTGACACACAACACGTCTAACGGTGTTCGCGTAGTGATAATAAGCACTACGGGCGACATCCTAAGCGGTCGCACCAAGCTGTTGCGACTCGCTAAGCAGGCAAGAGTGGAGCAGGCGATGGCTGCAGACATAGATGCACAGCCGGTAGGCGTGGCGTTTGAGGGTCAGACCACAGACATCGACACCATAACCACAGACGTCGACAGCCGCGAAGCTGTATACAGCCTCGACGGACGCAAACTGAACGGCGTTGCACGCGAAGGCGTCTATATTGTGAACGGAAAGAAAAAGGCTATTAACAGACATCAATAGACATGAAGATCAGAAGATACATAACCATGATGCTGTTCTTGCTGATGTACATCACGGCAACGGCTCAGAACAACCTGTCGGTAGGAAAGCTGACGGGCGGTCAGGGCAAGGACGTGCTGATACCTATCAGCCTTGAGAACACAGACGAGGTGGTGGCGCTGCAGTTCGACCTGCAGCTGCCATTCGACCGCTCGTCAAGAACAGCGCCGACGCTGAGCCAATCGCGTATAAACGAACACACGGTGTCGGTAAGAAATCTCGGCAACCATAAATATAGAGTGGTTGTCGTGAATATGAGCAATCGTCCTCTGTCGGGCAACGCCGGCACAATCATCAACTTCCCGATGGCTGTGCCTACAGGTTTGGACCCCGGCACGGAGTACGCCGTGAGCTTGTCGGATGTTATCATCACAAACCGCAAAGGCGACAACATCCAGGGCGATTCTAACGTGAACGGCAGCTACACGGTGCAGCGAGAAAACGCTCCCGACCTTGCTACTACTGATGTTAACATCACCGAGAGTACGCTTGTGCCGGGCAACTATGTCACAGTGACTTGGAAAGTGAGCAACATCGGCAACGCCGATACGCGCAGCGGTTGGACCGAACGCGTCTATCTCGTGAACAACGAGACCGAAGAAGCGGTGCATGTAGGCAATACTTACTTCAGCAATACGCTGGTTCAAGGCGGTTATATCACACGCAATGCCACCTTCAACCTCTCGCAGACCGTCGGTCTCGAAGGCGAAGTGACGGCGAAAGTGGTGGTTGAGCCAAGCAGCGGTTGCGGCGAGTACAACGCCGACCGAGCCAACAACACCGCAAGCGGCGGAACCGCCGAGCTTGAGAAGCACTTGTTCCTTACCGCTCCCGACAACAGCGTGAAGGAAGGCGAGTCGATGCGCCTCACATTGAAGCGCAGCGGCGACCGTAGTATGAACGAGACATTCAGCATAGCTTCGTCTTTGCCCGAACACGCTAAGGTTCCGGCTACTGTTACCATCAGCAAAGGTCAGTCGGCAGCGTCGTTCGACGTGGTTTGTCCGGACAACAACATGGTGAACACCTACTCTAAGGTCACCATAACCGTGAACAAAGCCAACGGATACCCGCAGGATGTAGCTACATCCTTTAATATAAAGGACGACGAACTGCTGCCTCTCACCGTGAAACTCGACAAGACCGAGTATAACGAGGGCGAAACGATGAAAGCAACCGTCAGCGTGCCTTACCGCATCGGCAACGATACGCTCACGGTCTACTTCAGCGTGGAGAAGCCGAAGCGCTTCCGCCTGCCTAAGAGCTATACCTTCGAGCCGGGAGCGACAGAAGCAGTGATTGATATTCCGATCATTGACGATAACATCGCAGCCAACGACGAGACATTGCAGCTCAGCGTGTCGGCAGACCATCATCTGACGGGCACAGCGCTCTTTGTGCTGAAGGACAACGACGTGCCGGCGATAAGCATGACTCTGCTGCCCACAACAGTGAGCGAGGCGGCAGGCTACAACGCCATTCACGCCACCATCAAGCGCACCGAGGCGAAGAACAGCAAGATTACGCTGAAGCTGAGCGACGACAGCAACGGCGAACTCTACTACACAACGCCGATAACTATGCCCGAAGGCACAGAGGAAGTGACGTTCCCCATCGGTGTGAAGGACAACCAGAAGGTTGACGGCACACGCAAGGTGAAGTTCAGCGCAGCTATATACATCACCGATTGCGGCTGCTCTGCGATAGGCGACAAGCAGACCGTGGTGAGCGACACCATAACCATCCTCGACAACGACGGACCGACGCTCAGCGTCACTTCTAACAAGACAACTATCCTCGAAGGCGACGCGACAGGCGCTACGCTCACCATCAGTCGCAACGACGCCACTACCAGTCCGCTCACGGTTACGCTGAGCGCGAAGGGCGACGATCTGCAGTTTGCAAAGACCGTGACTATCCCTGCCGGAAAGGAGAGCGTTACAACGCCGTTCGTCGCGTTGAGCAACGAGACCAGCGAGGGCAACCGCACCATTTCTGTCATCGCAAGCAGCGACGGCTATAGTCCAGGTACGGTGTGGATGCTCATCTCCGACCAGACTCTGCCCGACGCAGAGATGCAGACTCCCGTATGCGACGCAGAGATTGAGGCTGGAAGCAAGGCGAGAGTGACGGTAACGGTGAAGAACATCGGTGCCATCAAGATGCCGAAGGGCACACAGATACGCACAAGCATCGGCACAAGCTCTACGATGACGCAGACAGATGCCGACATCGCGGTGGGCGCTACCTACACATCTGTTGTGGAGCTGGACGCACCGAGCGTGCCCGGAAAGTACAGAGTGACGGCAGAAATCAACCCGAACGGCACCGTAACCGAGTTGCAGACCATCAACAACAGCGCTTATACCGAGACAACCGTAACGACAGCCTACACATACGGCATCGGAGCCGACAAGAACACATATAACATTGGCGACAAGGTAGTGTTGGGCGGCACGGTGAAAACACGCGGCGGCGCTACGGCAGCCAACGTTGAGGTAGAACCATACATTATCTATGCCGGTTCTCGTATAGCTCTGAAAGCCACCACCGACGCCGAGGGCAAATACTCTGCAGAGTACACCATCCAGGCTGGTATGGGCGGCGAGTATGGCTACGGTGTCTGCACACCTGGCGAGAACATCAGCGCTCAGCAGGGCACTTTCGCCGTGTACGGCATCTCACGCACCACAACCGAATACATCAAGCATGAGATGTATGAAGGCGATGTGGCTCGCGGTACTATCAAGGTGAAGAACATGAGCAGTCTGCCTCAGCACAGTCTGACAGCAACCTGCGAACCGAACGAGCAGTATGAGGTTACGTTCGGCGGCGACACAGAGCTTGCGGGCGGCGGAACAGCCGAGATAAGCTACACCATCAAGCCGCTTTCGCTCTCTAAAACTAAGGAGTGGGACCGTCTCACGTTCAACATTACAACAGCCGAGGGCGCATCGCTTAGCGTAGTGACCTACAACTACACACGCAAGCATACGCCGAATCTTGTGGTGTCTACCAACAGCATCAATACCACCGTGACCAAGGGTAAGGTGCGCACATATCCTATCGTGCTCACCAATACCGGCATAGCAGAGACAGGCAAGATAACCGTATCGCTGCCTGCAGCGCTTTCCGACTTCATCAGTCTGGCTACACCTGCCACAATGCCGTCGCTGGCAACTGGCGACAGTGCTACGGTGATGCTTAAGTTCAACGCTGCCAACTACGACGTGAATGTCTACCAGAAAGGTAGCATCGCTATCAACTGCAGCGAGGGCAACGGCAAGCAGATTGGCTTCAACGTGAAGGTGGTGAGCGAGGAGAAGGGCAACCTTCGCATCCGCGTTCGCGACGAGAACACCATATACGGCAACAAGGACGGCGAGCATCCGTATGTGAGCAACGCCAGCGTGCGACTCACCGACTACAACACCGGCGCACTCGTGATGCAGGACGTGACGGGCGAGGACGGCAGCATTACGTTCAACGATCTGAACGAAGGCTACTACCACCTGCACGTTACGGCAGACCGTCACGACACTTACGACCAGAACGTGCTGGTGAGTCCGGGCGAAACAACCGAGCATCTTGCCACAATCAGCTACCAGGCAATCAGAGTAGACTGGACGGTGGAGGAGACAGAGGTGGAGGACGAGTACGACATCACCACCAAGCTGACATACGAGACGCAGGTGCCTGTGCCGGTAGTGGAGATGAATGCTCCCGACGCAATCATTCTTGCAGACATCAACCGCGGCAAGAGCGCACTCTTCAACGTAGTGCTGCGCAACCGCGGACTCATTGCCGCACAGAACGTGCAGTACACACCGCCAACGGCAGACGGCTTCGTGTTCATGCCGATGGTAGAATACTCCGGCTTCACGCTCGCTCCGGAGCAGAGCTACGTCATACCGGTGCTCGTGATGCACGAGGAGGACTTCAACAGCGACGACTTCGCACGCAACGTGAAGCGCAAGGTGGTGCAGAGCGTAGAGGGTAGAGCCAAGAAGAAGTGCTTCGGCGATATGGGCACCAAGTTCGAGTGGCCCTGCGGCGACAACGCAAAGTATGCATGGATAGGTTCTATCATCAGATTCGTGCAGGACAACGCCGAATGTTCTGACCCACCACCAGCAGGTGGCGGACACGCTGTAATCTATCCTCAGACACAACCCGGACTGGGCGGTGGACCTTATGGCGATTTCGGCGACTATGCAACGGCGAGCGGCGGCAGAACAGACGCCAAGGCTCTGCTTAAACTGTTCTGTACAGCAATAGAGTGTGTGCCGCTTCCCGACCTGCCAACTTGCGTGGCGCCAGCCATAACCAACGCACTTGAAGGATCGGCACTGCAATTTGCAGGCGACTGCGCTATGGATTATCTCAGCGGGAAGGTAGCCGACAAGATACCGTTGTTCAGCTGCCTGAAGGGTATAGCTTCCAACTACGGACCGGACATGGTAGAGTGTCTCGGAAAATGGGGTAAGGAGATGGCTGATAAGTTCAGCAAGGCGCCGATGCGCAAGGCAGCTGCTGCCGAAGACAAGCCGATACCGGCTCTGATGGAGTCGTCGGGCTATAAGCAGTTCCTGTTCTTCTGCTACTTCGACACATACATGGAGTACAACCGACAGCTCACCAAGGCGCCAGAAGCGATAAGCATGAAGGACTTCGGCGTAGAACTGATGTCGGCAATACACAAAGCCGACCTTGAGCTGCAGAAGATGCGCGTGGACGGTACGCTTTGGACGTTCGACCTGAACACCATTCCGGACAACACCACGGTGGACGACAAGAGCCAGGGCGTAGGTCCGTACCTCACATCGCTCATGCCGAACAAGAATGCGGTGATAGCCGACTTCTCGCTGCGCAACTATGTGGAGCGTCTGCGCAACACATGGAGCAAGGAGGACGGACGCGGCTATATCAGCGCTAACCACATGGATGAGGCTGTTGTAGCAGACATTCTGCAGACACGCCAGAACTGTGTGACGAAGCTCGTCAATCTGGGCATACCTACATGGACCGACCTCATGGGCAGCGCCCGCAAGGACATGCTGCAGTATATGGAGACGCAGTCGGAGAACACCTGCGCACAAGTGAAGCTCGAGATAAAGCAGAAGCTGGTGCTCACGCGTCAGGCGTTCCGCGGCACGCTCACCATTGAGAACGGATCGAGCAACGCCATCGAGGACATCCTCGTCGACGTGAACGCTACGAACATGGAGACCGGCTTCATGGCTACATCGCGCGAGATGCAGATAGCTATCGAGAAGATAGAAGGCTTCGAGGGCGAGAAGGACGGCGCATGGCGACTGGGTGCAGGCAAGAAGGGCGTGGCTACCATACTCTTCATTCCTACCAAGTATGCAGCGCCCGAGAACCTCACCACCTATAGCTTCGGCGGAACGCTGAGCTTCAAGGACGGTAGCACGACGCAGAACCGCTCGCTCTTCCCCGTGAGCCTGCAGGTGAAGCCGTCGCCGGAGCTCGACCTCACATACTTCATGCAGCGCGACGTATACGGCGACAACCCGCTCACGCCCGACGTCGTTGAGCCGGTGATACCTGCCGAGTTCTCGGTGCTCATACACAACAAGGGCAAGGGCGACGCCAACAACGTGCGCATGATTACGAAGAAGCCTGAGATTGTGGAGAACGAGAAGGGACTGCTCATCGACTTCGACATCATCAGTTCGAGCCTTAACGGAGGCGAGAAGACGATGGCGCTCGATGACGACATCGCTACGCAGTTCGGCACTATCGCTGCCGGCACCGCCTCGTACGCCACATGGGACCTCACAGCGTCGCTCATGGGTCACTTCACCGAGTACGATGTGAGCGTTACGCACGTGACCGACTACGGCAACCCCGACCTCTCGCTGCTCGACCGCGTCACCATACACGAGCTGATACACAGCCTGAACGCCACTATCGGCGACAAGGTGTATCGCGCATGGATCACCAACGACGTGCCAGATGCTGAGGATGCCCCCGACCATATCTACTTCGCCAACGGCACCGACGAGGAACTCGTGACGCTGAGCGAGGAGACCAGAATGGAGCGCATCGACAACACGCACTACCGCGTGACGGTGCCCACCGACGTGCCGCGCAACTGGTTCTACACGGCTGTGGCTAACCCGGCGGGCAAGTATGCGAAGATACTCAGCATAACCGACGAGACGAACAGCCGAAAGCTCGACGCTGCCAACTTCTGGACAACCGACTACACGATGAAGGACGGCATCGACCCGCAGCTCGACTATCGTCTGCATATTGCCGACATCGTTTCGGGCAAGGGCACGAACAAGTACATCGTGGAGTTTGAACCGATACCTGAACTGCGACTCGACGTGAAGAGCATCACGACGGTGCCTGCCGACGACCAGATTGCGGAGAAGCCGATAGAGGAGCTTACCGTGGAGTTCAACAAGGACATCAAGCCCGAGACCTTCACACGCGAGGACATCGTGGTGCGCCATGAGGGCAAGCTCTACAGCGGCGACATCGCCATCTCGCCGAAGGACGAAGCCACGAAGCGCGTGTTCAAGCTCAACACAAGCGGTCTGAGCGAGAACGGCTACTACGTGCTGCAGGTGAAGACCGACAACATCACCGACGCCGAGAACTATCTGGGCGCTGAGGGCAAGATGGTGAGATGGATGCTCTTTAAGGACGGACTGGTTCACTACAACGTGCATGTTCTGCCGCTTGCAGAATGGGGAAGTGTGGAGTGTGTGAAGGACGTTCCTACAGAGACGCCTGCCGCTTTTGCAAAGCGCGGCATGAAGAAGGCAGAAGCCAACAGCGGACAACTGGCTTACGGCGGCGGAATGACCTTCAAGGCTACGCCGAGCAAGGGCTACAAGTTCGTTTGCTGGAAGGACAACGCCACTGGCGAGGTGCTCTCAAACAACGCCGAATACCACGTGGAGGCGCGCAACACGCTCGACATATCGGCTGTGTTCGAGGCTGAGACGTATAAGGTGACTGTGAAGTGCGACGCCGACGGCGGAACGATGGACGTGGCATCCGGACTCTACGAGTACGGCACGAAGCTCACGCTCGACGCCAAGGCAAACGAGGGCTACCGTCTGGACGGCTACAAGCTGAACGGTGTGCAGACCGAGACTGCCGCTCCGTATGAACTGACAGTTGAAGGACTGACAGAAGTGGAGGTGCTCTTCCACGACCTCTCGCCCGTAGATGTGATTCTCGACGAGCGCAAGGACTATCAGCGCCCCGTTGAATACGTGAGCGCAGCGAGTCTGGAGAACGGCACGAACGTGAAGCTCTACCGCTCGTTCCTCAAGGAAGCATGGAACACTATCTGTTTGCCGTGCGCCGTGGAGAACCCGGAGGAGGTGTTCGGTGCAGGCACGCAGGTGGCAAAGCTCGCAGGCATGACGCCGACGTCGCTCACCTTCGAGTATGTAGAGAAGATGGAGGCTAACACGCCGTACATCATAAAGCCTACAGCGGTGAACAACGCGGCTTATGCCAACGTAGCGTCGCCAACGGTGCTCTACGACCTCGGAATGTGCACGCTCGAAGACCTGCCGGAGGGCAAGGACCGACCGACGTACGAGACCGAGAGCGGAGTGTCGTTCATCGGAGCGTACCGTGTGGAGAACCTGCCGGCTAACGAGGGCTACTACTACATCAGCGGCAACAAGTTCTACTACATCGACGTGCCCGTGCCGACAACACGCTACCGCGGATTCTTCCATTCCGACGTACACAACGGCGCGATGCTCAGTCTGGCTTTCGGCGGCGGTACGACAACCATAGAGGATGTCTACTTCCTGCCTGCCGGCGCCGGCGATATCTACGACCTCACCGGCAAGAAGGTGCGCTCGAGCGGCGAGTCGCTCGACGGACTGAAGCCCGGCGTGTACATCACGAAGAACAAGAAGTTTGTGGTGAAGTGATGATAGGTGGTGAGATGGTGAGGTGTTGAGATGTTGATGTGTTGATGTGTTGAGATGTTGACATTTGATATTTCGATGTTTCGATATTGACATTTGAGATGTTTCGATATTGACATCTCCCACTACTTTCAATGAAAAATCCCTCTAAGAGGGATAAATCTGCTGAATATTTCCCTCAATGAGGGACGTTTTAAGTCCAAAACGTCCCTCATTGAGGGATTTTTCGTATCTTTGCATTATTAATCAAACGTCTATAAGCTATGATAGAATTGAAACTTTATGAATACATGCGCGAATTGCTTAAGCAGATACCCACCACATTCGTGCGTTATAAGTATGACGATATCAGTTGGGATAGTCGTTTGGTGGGAATACTTGGTCCGCGAGGCATCGGCAAGTCGACAATGATATTGCAGCGTATAAAGAATACGCCCGAAAACCATAGCCTCTACATCACAGCCGACAATATGTACTTTGCCGACCATAAGCTCTTCGACCTTGCCGATAAGTTTGTGAAGGAGGGCGGAACGCATCTGTATATCGACGAGGTACACAAGTATAGCGGCTGGAGCAGAGAACTGAAACTGATGTACGATATGCACCCTTCGCTGCACATCGTCTTTACCGGTTCTTCGGTGCTCGACATATATCGTGGCGAGTCCGACCTCAGTCGTCGTGCCTTGCTCTATTTCATGTACGGCTTGTCGTTCAGAGAGTATCTGTCTTTCTTCCATGGCATAGAGAGTCCGGTTTACACTCTCGACGACATCCTCAACAACCGAGCAGTGCTTAATGCCGTAGAACATCCGCTGCCACTCTTCCGCGACTATATGAGCCGTGGCTATTATCCCTTCTCCGTTCAGGGCGATTTCCCGATGCGTATGGAGCAAGTGGTGACGCAGACTATAGAAGTGGACATACCGCAGTATGCCGATATGAAAGCCTCTACAGCCCGCAAGCTGAAGCAACTGCTTGCAATTCTCTCGCATCTGGCTCCATACAAGCCCGTAGCAGACAGTCTGGCGTCGGAGATAGGCGCAAGCAAGAACAGCATACCCGATTATCTGGCTTATCTTGAGAAGTCGGGTATGATAGGACTGCT
>ERZ1034998.1080-NODE-1080-length-16366-cov-6.475814_pt1 | contig 16366 bp, 11 predicted proteins | sample MGYA00520621_ERZ1034998 | MGnify/ENA primary metagenome ERZ1034998 (study PRJEB33766, sample SAMN09781748) | gut metagenome | biome: gut microbiome | host: Homo sapiens | place: Madagascar | study: EMG produced TPA metagenomics assembly of the PRJNA485056 data...
ATTATATGAAATGCATCGATGAAATCAGTGCGGATGCAGAGGGAGTGTACCGCTTTGAAGTGAAACCGAACTCCGCGGTTACAGTAACCTCTCTGGATGTTTCTGCAAGTGAGGAGCATACAGCAGGAATTCCGGTAGAAGGAAAACGTACCGTTCTTGATACAGATGTAACCGGTGATGTGCAAAACGTCGAGGATGGTTACTTGTATGCCGATAATTTTGAGTACACCGGAAAAACAGTGCCTGTTTTGGACGGAAAGGGTGGATTTACCGGAGAGACGGAGGATTATATCGCATCCCGTGGCGGTGATACAGGAGCTATGGCGCGTTATACCCATACACTGAATGGTGCCTTTGAGGTGTATAAAACCGGGGATGGAAATCACGTACTGCGGCAGCAGCTTGATAAAGATACTTTGGGATTAGGCGGAGCCTGGAGTAAAGGAGATCCGGTCACATTGATCGGAGATTACCGCTGGACGAATTATGCAGTATCCATTGATGCGTTTTTTGAGAATCAGAGAGAAAATCAGTTTGCACAGGTGGGTATCAGACAGACAGGAAGAACACAAAATCTTGGTAACAGTGCAGGGTATTCCTTTAAGGTAAATGAGGATGGAACCTGGGTACTGCAGCGTGCAAAATTAGGAAAGACATCTTCCAAAGGAGCAGAGCTTGTAACAGGATCGGTAGACGGAGCCTTAGTAACACCGGGCACCTGGTTCAATTTAAAGCTTCGGGGAGAGGGAAATGTTATTAAAGCATATATTAATAACACGCTTGTGGCATCTTATGAGGATGCAAACCCTATTACCTCCGGAAGAATAGCGATAGGAAGTAGCAGCACATATACCAGATTTGATAATCTGGAAGTGACAAAGATCAAGGGGTATGCACCATATTATAATGAGTATCTTGATAATATGGAGACATATGATCTGACACCTCAGAAAAATACAAAGCTTATTTATAATGACAAGTGGACCCGTACCTGTGAAAACCAGGGAATGTATACTTATCAGAGAAGTATGTCCTACAGCACAGGAGCCGGAGCTTCTCTTACATATACCTTTAAAGGTACCGGGCTTGAACTTCTGGGCTACAACGATTCAGAAAAAACAACGGTAAATGTTACTGTGGATGGAACATCATACAAACAGGCAGATCCAATCTGGAAAGCAGATAATATGTGTACGGCATATCAGGTTGCCGGTCTGACAGATTCAGAGCATACAGTAACAATTGAACTGGCAAGTGGAAGTATTGCGGTTGATGCAGTGGCTGTACTGGGAGCTGCCTATGAGGGAGAAGAGATCAATAAAATTCCGGAAGAAGTTATTCCAAGTCCAACGCCGGAAGTCACTCCAAGTGCCTCTCCGTTACCGGAGACTCCGGGAGCGGTAACACCGGCACCACAGTCACCGGATACTTCTTCTGTCAGCAAGGGGTATTCTTTTAAAATAAAGGATATGACATATGTTGTAACTGATGTGGAGAAGAAAACCGTTGCCCTGAAGAAGACGGAGAACAAGAAGATCAAGGCAGCAGTCGTTCCGGCATCTGTGAAAGTGAATACAGCCGGAAGCTTCCGTGTAACAGAGATATCCGATAAGGCATTTGCAGAGTGCAGTAGTCTCACCAAAGTGACGATCGGTAAAAATGTTACCTCTATTGGCAAGGAAGCATTTGCAAAAGATAAAGCTTTGAAGAAGCTTGTGATCAAATCCTCCGGATTGAAAAAGGTTGGCAAAAATGCCATCAAGGGAATTTCCGGAAAGGCAAAGATCTCCTGCGGAAAGAAGAATGTGACAGCATACAAGAAGCTGTTTACTGCCAAAACAGGATACATAAAGTCAATGAAAATTACAAAATAAATTCGTAAGGAATTCTTAAAAAACACATGGAATGTTCCGTGATATAATAACGCTATACTAAATATATGGAATCATTATTCTATATAAAGGGGAGGGTAAATATGCGTTATATATTGCGGAACATTCGTCTTTTTATGACAAATCAGCGGGGGATATATCTTTTATCCATTGCTGCTGTGATGTCGTCTGTTTTTTTACTTCATTTTTCCTATTCATTATATCAGTCCTTTATGAAGGAAAAGGATGCCCAGAGTGTGGAGGCGGATTGGCTGTGCGTAGAGCTTCAGGATCTGTATACACAGCAGGGTGATCCTAATGATAGTGATTACCAGATCATTCCACGGAAGGGGACAAAATATGTCACTATCAAAGATCTGAAACGACTGCTGAAAAAATTGTCCGAGGAATTTCAAAAGGAGGTACTGGATGTTGGAACAGAGGTGGTTGTGGATAATGTTCCGTATATATGTTGGTTTGGTGTGGAGAACGGAGAGATCGTGATGTCGAAGCAGTATCGTGACAATATCACAGCGCATTCTTTGCCGGAAGGAAGATTTTTTACAGAGGAGGAATACAAAGAGGGACTGCCGGTTGCTCTGGATGAGGCAATTATGTCTAAGAGTCAGAAAACACCATATATCGACAGCATCCGGTCAAAGGATGGTAAATACCTGACTATTGCGGGAAAAAAGTACCGGATCATAGGAAAACATTTTACTTATGGTAATCAGCCCATTGTCCCGATCACATCCCTGCCGGAAGACTATCCTCTGCATGAATTTATAAATTTTGATTTCACGAAGTCCGTCAACAGTCTGCAGTACACGGAGTTAAAGGATGTGGTAGAGGAGACACTGGGGGATCATGCATCCCTTCCGGATATGGATCTGCCGGATATGGATAAGATTTATCTCTACAATACGATGATCATTATTGCGGTTCTGATCGCAGTGGTTTCGGCGTTAAATTTTGTGATCCTGTATCAGTATTTTCTGGAAAAAAGGCAGGAGGAGATCCGGGCAATGAGGATCTGTGGAATGAAACGGAGACGTGCCGTGGTGATGTTTCTGGCGGAATGTGTCTGCCTGACACTGCCGGTTTATGTGCTGTCGGTATTTCTGTATGACCGGTTTGCCCTGCGGATGATGAGTTCTTTTTACACTTATGTGGATGATCATTACAGCCTGAAACTATATCTGGAGCTTTTTGCGATTTATTACATATCCTCGCTGATCATTCTGCTGGTTTCTATCTGGAGACGGCTGCAGGGAGAAGGAAGGATGCGGATTGGAGGTGGAAGAGTATGAAATGGAGATATGCCTGGAGAGAATTATGGCATCATCCGTTAATGATGCTCTTGATCTTTGTGCAAAACGTGGTGGTTTTTGCGGTAACGGTGAGTATGATATCTACAATTGTTTCCCGCTATAATACCTACCGGGAGATATCAGATCTGGTGTCTGGAAATGGTGCTGTTTATACATTGGAGAGTTACCAGGATTATTACAAGAACAAGGAGGGCGAATGGCATTACAGCTGTGCATACACAAGAGAAGAAGTTGAAAGCGGCCTGACGGATGCGAAGGTGCAGGGGTGCTATAACTGGGGTGTGGGCATTGACGGGGATGTGCAGTCATGTAGTCTGACCGCATATGATGATGCGTTGTGGAAGTGTCATCGGCCGGCAATCGCAGCAGGAAGATGGTTTTCTGACCGGGATAAACAGACGGAGGAGCTGGAGGTTGTGATCGCACAAAAAGGAGGAAAGGATGGCAGGTATCAGGTGGGAGATACCCTGAGTGCAGAAAAGGAATTGAGAGATTGGGTCAATGAAGGTGATGATACCCAGATATCTTTTAAGGTTATTGGCATTATTGAAAACGGAGCTTCCATTCTGGGCTCCAAATTGGAGGGAAAAAAAAGTAAGGAGGACTACCGGACATTGTTCTGGGATTATTATGATTATTATAATGACGGCTTATATCTTTTCGGGATACAGTCCGATCTGCTGCGGTGTAAGCATCAGCATGCCGGTGCGTGGACGGAGAAGATGTTAGGGGAATGTTTCTTTTCCTGGGAAACCGAGGATCCGGAGGTGATCAGCAGCAATCAGGTAAAGGTAATGAAAAACGCTACGGCTACAGATACCAAAGACTATGCATTGATCCGAAGGGAGAGTAAAAAATATATCTGGGAACAGGTCCGGATGATCCTGCCGATCCTGATCACATTATGTATCATGACGGTTTTATCTACGGTCTGTAATATGGCGATCATGGTTCAGAAAAGTTTGCGGAATTATGCGGTGTATTACATTAACGGATTGTCGTGGAAGAAGTGTATTTCGATCCATATATTCAGCATGATACTTCTGGAAGGAGGAAGTTTTCTTCTGATGATGGCGGGATTGTTTTTGCTGAAGTTTGGCGGTGTGCTAAAGCATACGGTGATTTCACCGGGGCTTTGGCAGATGGCGGGATGTCTGCTGTTATGTCTGTTGTTTACTTTATTTGGGATCGGTGTGGTACGCCGGGAGACCCATGGAGTGAGTGCAAAGGAAATATTAACGAGAGGGGGAGAATGATGATCGAAATAAAAAATCTGAATAAAGCGTATAATCTCGGAGAAGAGAACGGCTGTGAGGTGTTAAAGGGAATTAATCTGACGATTCATGACGGGGAGATGACTGCTATCATGGGAGCAAGCGGAGCGGGCAAAAGCACTCTGTTACATATTTTGTCCTGTATTGACCAGTACGACAATGGAGAGTATCTGCTGGACGGAGAACTGATCGGGAGAATGGGGGATGCCCGGATGGCAGAGATACGAAATGAAAAAATGGGAATTGTTATGCAGGATTTTGCTCTGATCGAGGATTTTACTGCGTTGGAAAATGTGATGATGCCATTGGATTTCTCGGCAAAGAAACGCAGAAAAAAGGAAAAAAGAAATATGGCACTGGAGGCATTGGAGGCGGTTTCCATGAAAGAGTATGCCGGAAAACCGGTGTGCAAGCTGTCCGGTGGCCAGAAACAAAGGGTAGCGATTGCAAGAGGTCTGGTGAATCGCCCGGAGATTCTATTTGCGGATGAACCAACGGGAGCACTGGATTCTGTGACAAGTGGGGAGATCATGAAGCTGCTTAGAACCTTAAATGAAAAGGGAACCACGATGGTGATCGTGACCCATGACAGACTGGTGGCGGAAAGCTGTGATCGGATCATCAAAATAGTAGATGGAAGGGTGCAGGATATTGCGTGAGACATTAGTAGAATTAAAATTGGCGAGTAAATATTATAAAACAGATACCCATGTTGTAGAGGCGCTGCGGCGTATCAGCCTGAAGTTTGAGCGTGGAGAATTTGTGGCAGTGACCGGGGAAAGTGGAAGCGGCAAATCCACACTGCTGCGTGCGATCTGTGGTCTGATTCCCCTGGATGACGGTGATCTGCTTTTACATGGAGAGTCGTGTTTTTCCTGCTCTCCGGAGGAATGGAATGAGATACGCCGCCGGGAGATCGGTATGATATGGCAGGATTATAAACTGATCGAGCATTATACGGTGATGGACAATGTGATCATGGCGCTTCGAATTGCCGGAATGGAAGAGAATGCACAGGAAAAAGCAGTAAATGCATTACGCCGGGCCGGTCTGAAGGACTATGAAAATCATAAGGCAGGGCAGTTATCCAGCGGACAGAAGCAGAGGCTGGCGATTGCGAGAGCGGTTGCCGTATCGGCACCGATCATTCTGGCGGATGAACCCACCGGTAATCTGGATCACCAGAGCAGTCTGGAAATTCTCCGGCTGCTTCGTGATGTGGCAAAGGACAGTCTGGTGATCATGGTGACCCATGACTTTGCGGAGGCGCAGGAGTTTGTTTCCAGAAAGGTTACGCTCCGGAATGGGCAGGTGATGGATGATGTCAGGCTGCAGGAAACAAATGGATCAGATGCGCAGAACGGGGACAAAAAGCAGTGTCTTAAAACGATGGATCCCGGTAAAAGCGGGTTACAAAGGAAAGCAGACCGGAAAGATATTTTGTATTTTGCATGGAAAAATATCCGGGGTCATAAGGTGAAAACAGGGCTGATCCTTCTGCTGATGATGCTGGTTGCCGTGATCTCTTATGGCTCGATTGGAGAAATCCAGATGTTTCGGGATGACCGGATCGCCAGAGTGACGGATGACTCGATCTTTGGAGAGCAGGACAGGACGAGACTTCTGGTGAAACGTTCCGATGGTTCTGCAATGGGAAAGACGGATCTGGAGGAAATACGGAAGCTGCCTGAAGTGGTGGCGGCAGATCTGTACGGAGCGGTCAATGAAATAGAGTATACGATAAGTTCCAGAGATCAGAAGGGGTATATGAAATCCGCCTCTGTACTAAAAAAATGGGACATTAAAAAAGGAACCATGGCAGAGAAAACGGGGGAGATCGTTGTATCCCGCGGCGTAGGCATCCCAAAAGGAGGTACGGTCAACATTTCTTTTCAATGCAGAAATTACTGGGGCAGGGATGAAACTCTGAAATACACCTTCCGGGTGACGGGAATCTGTAAGACTCAGACACCGCAGGTTTATTTTTCAGATGATTTCTGTGAGATGCTGTATCTTCCGCTGGCATCGGAGGACGTTATTATGAATTATGGCCGGAAGGATGGAAAATATCTGGGCAGCCTCCGGGTGATCCCGTTTATCAGCGATGTGGCATCCGGAGCCGGAGTGGCGCTGGATGATGCCTTTCAGGTACCGGCATCAATATTGTATCAATTTGACAAAAAACTCAGGAAGGTTTTTGCCGGGGCAGAGCAGCTGGAGATGGGAGAAAAGAAGATATCCGTACAATATACAAAAAAGACTCACAGCAGTACTTCATTTTTTCTGGGGGTCAGTGAACCGGTATTTCGTGAGTGCTATGGCGATTACGGAAAGGAACAGTCGGGGGAGATTTCTGTCTATATCAAAAGCTATAACAGTACGGACCGTGTGATCCGAAGTCTCCGTGCCAAAGGGTATGACGGGGTCAGTACATACCGTGTCAGCAAGACAGAGTATGATCCGGACCGGCTGCAGCAGAGAATGAATATTTTTGAGATCATGGGAGCGATTCTTGGTGTGATGTTTCTGGTACAGATCCTGGTGCATATGATCTTTTACCGGATCCGGCGCCCAGAGGAGTTTCTGATGCAGACTTTGGGGATAACGGTGGACCGTTTGCTTTGGATCGAGGCGGCAGAGCTTATTCTGGAGCTTATACCGGTACTTGTCCTGGGAGGCATTGTGGTGTGGCTTCTGCATTATAATGAGGAGGCGCGGGTGATGTTAGATTATTATACGGTCACAGGAGCCGTGTGCGTGCTTTTGCATAATGTTGTCTGTGTGTGTGCGTCATGGCTTTTACATTGCAGATTTTATAAAAAGTGGTTAAAGCGTCAGATCATGTAAGGAGGGATGGCTATGATACGGGTAGAAAATCTGGAGAAATATTATGATCGTCATAAGAAAAACGAAAAACATGTATTACAGAAGATCAATCTGGAACTGCCGTCCCATGGTCTTATTGCTGTGGTGGGGGAGAGTGGCTGCGGAAAGACGACTCTTTTAAGGTGCATCAGCGGTCTGGACTGTTTTGACGATGGCCGGATGGTATATGAAGGAAAACATGTGATCATGCCCCGGAAAAATTCTATGGAAGAATACCGGAACCGGAATATCGCATTTGTCTTTCGAAATGAATATATGAGGGAAGAAATGACGGTTCTGGAAAATGTCCGGATGGCATTGGCTCCGTATGAGCTTTCTGCGGAGGAAGAACAGGAGCGGATCCGGCTGACTCTGGAGGCTGTGGGGATGGAGAAGTACAAAAACCGCCGTCTGGAATATCTTTCGGGAGGGCAGATGCAGCGGGTCGCTGTGGCAAGAGCCTTTGTAACATGCCCGGGGATTATTTTTGCGGATGAACCCACCGGAAATCTGGATGAGGAGAATACCATCCGGATCATGCAGCTTTTGCGGGCTTTTTCCGAAAAAGCACTGGTGGTTCTGGTGTCCCATGAACAGAATATGGTGAAGGGCTTTGCAGACAGGATCATTCATCTGGAGGAGGGGCGGATCGTGTCTGACATGGAAAACAATGCGGCGGAACAGATCCGCCGTATGGAATGGAAGGATATTTATCTGGGGGAATATCGCCGGACGCAGCAGAAGCTGGAGCATTTGCAGGTTCAGTTTTATGAGCAGGAAGAGGAAATGCAGGAGGAGACAGAACAGGAAAATACTGCACAGGAAAACACCATTCAGATCATTCACCGCAATCATAAGTTTTTTGTCAAAGGTGCCGGGGAAGAAGAGATTATTCTTTTAAAGGACAGTGACTGCAAGGTGGTCGATGGTCCGCGGCCGGAGTATATGGATGCTTTAGACGGGCAGGAGATCGGGCTGGAGAGTATTTCACAGGATTTCCGACAGCATTACCGGCTACCGGAGCTGTTAAAGGTTTCTGCCGGACTTTCAGAGGGACATGGCCGGTGGCTTTTTATGCGGCTGACACTTTTATTATTTACGGTGGTCACATTTCTGATATTTACGGACTACCGCTCCAGAGATTCTCTGAATAAGCTTGCTCTGCAGACAACAGACAGTCATTTGGTGACCTTTGATTTTTCGCAGGGTGGTTTTACACGGTCGGGGATTGAACTTTTTTACGATCAATATCTGACTGCAGGGGGCTACAGCGATATCGTGCCGGCGCTGAATGATACCATGAATGTGCAGTATGACGGTTATCTGCAATTATCCGGTCATCTGTGCAAGGTGCAGGATTTTTCCATGATTTCCGTTAAGGAGATCTCGACGGCGGATATACAATATGGAAGGATGCCAAAGAACCGCAATGAGATCGTGGTGGACCGGTGGCTTTTAAAACGTGCAAGACAGGATAACAATATTCTGCGGGAATTATTTCTGGATGACAAACAGTTTCTGGGGCAGAAGGTGTCCTTCGTTACGGGAAATCCCGTAACGATCGTTGGGATCGGCAGCCGGGATGAGCCGTCCGTTTATGGCAGTGATACCCTGCGGCTAAGTATGGCATATGAGCTTCCTTCTTTGATAACAGCCGAAGAAATCAGCGCGTTGTATCCAAAGAAATATAAAGATCTGTATCTGAATAGTAATGAGGTATTCGTTTCGGAAAGAATCTTGGCACAGGCGGAGGGCGCCAGTGATAAAGAAAAGAAGGAAACGATTTTAAAGACCCTGAAGGATCTTACGGGTTGGGAATGTTACATTGCAGGAACTTTTTCCGAGGAGAGCTATGATTACATTATTCCGGAGGAATTTTGTTATGACATTTCCAGGGAAAAAGCGATTCAGGATCACAAATGTTATGCCTATGCGGAATCGCCACAGAAAATGATCGCCCAGATCCGGAAGGATATGGAACGGGGAAAAGATAAATTTCCGGTTGTGATGCAGCAGACGACACAGGAACAGTTTCAGAAAGCACTGGAAGAAAAGCATTCCATGATCCAGATGGATTATGAATATCTGATTGCTTTTGTTGCAGTTGTGTTTGTTGTGATTCTTGTGTTGATCTGGTTTCAGATTCTGTCCCAGAGAAAAGAGATGATCGTCAGTCAGTTCGTGGGGATCAGACGAAGTGTGCTGTGGAGAATGAAAATGCTGTATGCCCTCCGGAATACAAGCTTTGTATGTCTGCCGGTTGTGATGATATGCTGGATCGTAGTGCAGATTATGTCTTCGATTCCGTCATTCAATTATTTTGTGGACATGACATGGTGGGTGGCACTGCTTTTTGGCGGTGTATTGACCGGGCTTGTTACAGTGGCATATGGTGCTGTCTGGAAATGTAATCTGCCGGGATTTCCACTCAGATATACGGAATAATATAGAAAAGGGCAGTAAGAAAAGAATTCCTGCATCATCAGATTTGACAAAAAGAAAAAAATCGGATACACTTTGTTAGGATTCAAACAATTAGAAAACTAACTAAAGGAGATTTGTTATGCAGGAGACACTTCATTATCTTTTGATGTCGGATCATTTGATGATTCAAAAAGCTCTGGTATCCCGCGTGAAGGATACCGGATTAACGCCGGGACAGCCGAAAGTCCTTGATTATCTGCTAAACCATGATGGAACGATTCAGAAAGAGATTGCTATGTTCTGTCATATTGAACCGGCGTCTCTGACTGTTTTATTAAACGGAATGGAAAAGAAAGGGTATATCGAACGAAGGAACGTCGGAAATAATCGGCGTTCTCTTTATGTATATCTTACAGAGAAAGGAAAAGAATATGCCGATCGTCTGAACCGGGAATTTGCCATAATTGAGGCCGGTGCGTTAAAATGTTTTTCGGAAGCAGAGAAAGATCTGATACAGGAACTGCTTAACCGGATATATGACAATATGGTAGAAATTTCAGCGAAAGAAAGCATAAAAAAATGAAACAATTAAAAAATATAAAAACAAGAACAGCAATGTATTTTATAGGATTATTTGTAATGACGATCGGTATCGCACTTTCTGTAAAATCGAATCTGGGTGTGTCTCCGGTCAGCTCCATTCCATATACAATGACTTGTGTCTGGGGAATTGAAATGGGTAAAGCGACCATTCTTTTTCATATCGTACTGGTTCTGGCAAGCACTGTGTTTGTGGCGGCCGGTATCTTTTTTATATCTGCCCGCAGATCTGATCCCTCTTGCGGGGGAGGGGGCTATGCAGGCGGTATCCTCTGTCACAAAGATAGAATTTTCCAAGGTAAAGATCGGCTTTGATTGTACGATGGTTCTCATTTCTGTTATTACCTGTCTTGTATGTCTGCACAATCTTGGAAGTGTTGGTGTGGGTACTATTATTGCCGCATTCCTTGTTGGAACACTGGTGGGTGTTATTAATCGTGCCTTTGGCAAAAAACGGGATGAGCTTCTCGGCAAAAATGATGAGGCGGATGTTTCCGGTGTAACGGAACAGAAAGACTGCTATGTGATCACGATTTCCCGTGAATTTGGAAGTGGTGGCCGTGAGATTGGAAAAATTCTGGCAAAACAGCTTGGTTTTCGATATTATGATTCGGAACTGATCCGGCTCGCCGCTGAAAAAAGCGGGTATAGCCCGGAGTATATAGAACAAAATGAACAGGCTATTAAAAATCCGGTTCTTCATGATTTTTTTGCGTGGTATGCCGGACCGTTAGAGCAGTCAGAGCTTCCGAAGGTTGATCAGCTTTTCCAAAAGGAATCCCAGTTGCTCCGGGAGCTGGCACAAAAAGAATCATGTATCATTGTAGGTCGTCTTGCGAATTATATTTTAAAGGATCTGCCGGCGGCTTATCATGTGTTTATTAGTGCGGACACTGCTTCTAAGGTAAAAAGAGTTTCCGAACGGGATCAGCTTTCTGAGAAAATGGCAGAGGCAAAGGTTAAGAAGGTTGATCATGAACGGGCTGTGCATTGTCGTCATTTTACAAAAACAGAATGGGGAAACATAAAAAATTACGATCTGTGTATTAAATCCAATGATTTCGGAATTGAGGAAACAGCACAGATCATTCAGGGGTTGTTTCAGAGAAAGATCACAGATTAAAAATACGAAGAAATTATCCGCTTTCAGAATATATTATACTAAAATAGATATGAATGTTAATAGACATAAATGTGAAGAAATAATGTGTTCCTGGTATATAGAGTGTAAAAATTAAGAGCCATGTTAAAAAATAAATGAGAGAATGGATATTGATTTTTACAATAAAGATGATATACTATTTATGGAAATATAATTACATTGGGTGATTTATTAATAGATGTCTGTTATTGATTTATATCAATATAGGATAATGTAGGGAAAGAAGGTGAGAGAATGTATACGACCCAAAAATACAGAGAAACCATTGAAAAAGCGTTCTTTTCATTAATATGAGTAGATAAAAATGAAAAGAACGCCATATAACCTACATCAAAAGTATAACATAAACGTAGATGATATAAAACCTGATAAAAAGACTATTACATAAAATTATGAGACACAAGAGATAAGGAGGACGAATATGAACAAATTTACAAAATATATAGCAGTTGGAGTAATGTGTTGTGCTTTGTTGTGTACAGTTGTTTCTGTTAAGGCATCTAGTGGAAGTCTTTCATACAGCACATCTTCCAATACATATCTCGGAGAGCTTGCTAATACCAGTGCAAGTGCAAAAACTATTTCGGTCAACACAAGACCATCAGCGGGAACTGGTGGTGTTATTGTTAAGATTACTACCGGTGACGGGACAGTGAAAGCATCAAAAGTGTTTTCATATTATTCATCAACAAGTGATCTTACTGCTAATTTTCCTGCTCATGGTAAAAGGCGTATATATGTTAAACCGAATACTCAAGGTCAGCATATACAGGGAGCAGTAAGTTACTCGTATTAATTATTGGGAGCATAGAGTTACTGATATTTGAATGGTGTAGTATTGTTTTAGACATTATTACACCATTTATAATATGGAGGCAAGATATGATTTTTTTGAAGTTATCAGTAAAATACTGGAGAGAGCACTGGAAAAGACTTCTGACCCTGATCACTATGATCGTTATGGGAGCAGCGGTTCTCTGCCTTACGGCGCTTTTTATCCGCAGTGACAAAATGCGTCTGCTGAACCGTGAACTGGATATGCTGGGAAATTATGATGCGGTATTTTATGAAGTGACACAGCAGGATGCAGAAAAAATTGCAGACAATAAGGATGTGGATGGCTGTGGATATTACCGGGAACTGGGGTATGCCGGAGCGGATGGGAGCGAAAGCGCTGACTACAAGGTGATCTCCTTTCCAGATACAGCTTCCATTGAGATGTACCATATGTCCTGCGTGAAAGGAACCTATCCGGTAAAGGAAAATGAAATAGCAGTTGATGCAGGAAAAGCAAAGGAGCTTGGTGTGGCACCGATGCCCGGAAGTACAGTGAAACTGCAGCTTTTTGACTACAAAAAGAAAAAGCTTATGGAAAAGAAGTTTACCATATGCGGGATTTTCCAGATATCTGCGGAGGGTGTTTGGGGAGGATATTACAGATATCCGGACAGAGAGGAGTTGGAGGATTATGTCATGCCGACAATCTGTGTCTCAGATAAAATGGCGGACAGCTTTCATAGCAGTTATGCCACAGCTCTTATTCAGGCGGATCAGGATATGGATAAACTGGTTACGTGGCTTGGCAAAAGCGGACTGAAACATCTGAAAGGGTATGATGTCGTGCTTGGAAGATCTTTTGCTTTTTCTTATATCCTGGGGATTACTGCACAGATTTCCAATAAATACGGAGAAATGACAGTAGAAAATGCTTTGAAGGCGTTAAAAAACGGAGATGTCTGGAAGGATTTTTATTCCTCTGTGGTCATTCCTTTATTCGGTGTACTGATGTTTGTTGTTGTAACGATTTCGGTTGTCAGTATGGTACGGAGTCTTCTGGAGGACCGTTCCAAAGAAGCGGCGGTTCTTCGCAGCATTGGCATGACCCGGATCAAGGTATGTGTATATCTTTTTGTGGAACTGTTCATTTTGATTCTGTGCTTTACGGTGGTTGGCATCGCTCTTGGGGGACTGGTACATATCTTACTGGTCCGGATAGTGTGTCCGGTTTATGGGATAGATCTCCCACTTGGCTTTCATCCGGGAGTGTATGTAGCATCGGTGACCGTTTCTCCATGGATCTATGCGTTGGTGGTTATGATGACCAGCAGTATGATCTCCATTGTGTTTCCACTGATCCGAATGGGGAAAATGACACCAATTGCATTGATGGATCAACGGTATTCCGTCAAGAAGCGTAAAAAGAAACAAAGAAGGGTCAACCTTTCCAGATATAGCTGGCGCAGACTGGTGGGAGCAAGGATTTCCTTTCATGATCCTGCAGTTCTTATTATTCTCTGTGTCCTTATGGGGACCTGTTTCCTTGGATACAACTATTTTCACGCACTGGCAGATAAAAATAATGTGGAAGAAAAAGCGACTCTGGAAGAAGCCGGACTTGATGAATGGTATTATACGGCAGAAAAAACAAAGCAGGCATCCCTGTATGATTTTGCAGTGGAAAATCATCATGATTATGGTATCGAGCCGGAGGTCTATGAGCAATTTCGCGGGAAAAAGGAGATTAAAAATTCCTTTGCCCGGATCGTCAATAAATCGACCCGTCTGACTTATACCAAAAAGGATGACAAAAGGATGCCTGATTATCTGAGCCTGCGGACGTTGTCTGCCTCAAAAAACAAATTCCGAAACGCCCTTTATGAGGCACAGGAAGCAAGGATCAAAAACACGGGATATACTGCGGACGAGAAGATTTATTCCCTGCCGTCCGTCGGTGTACAGGAAGAAGACTTAAAGCTGTTGTCGGATTATATTGATGAGGGAACGATCGATCCGGAAAAGATAAAAAGTGGGGAGGAAGTCCTCATTGTGATCCCGAAAAATATGCAGTACGATATTATGAATGTGTTTCAGCCGGGAGACACTCTTCCGGTCAGCGACATTGCATTAACGGAACAGGAAGAACAATACATGTTCAGTTCATTTCGACCGCAGAGGTATCACCTGAATCCGGTGTACAAAAAGATGGTCACAGAACCCGATTTTGGAAAACGGGTGGAGCTGACCGCTTATGCTGTCGGAAAACGGAAAAATATCAGGACGAAGATCGGAGCCGTTGTGATGCTGAATGATGAAAAGCTACTGAAACGGTTCTGTATTCCATATTATGATGTTCTGGACGGAGAGCCGCCATCACCAACCTGGGGGGAGGCGGATGCACAGAACTATGCAATGACCATGGTGTGCATGCCGCAGTCCTTTGAAAAATGGGGACTTCCGGATCAGCTTTACACCGAGGTGGATTTTGATCTGAACAAAAACGCTGACCTCTCCAAAGTTGATCAGGAATGGTATCAGGCATTTGGAAAATGCAAGGGGATATCTTACAATTCCACGTATGAGATTCATAAAAGAATGCAGCAGAATATCGGGGATACGATGTTTTTATGCTACATCATGATGGGGATGCTGATCGTGCTGGGAATTGCCGCGGCGGGAATTAAATTTTACAGCCGGATACAGAGAAATTCCCGGACGATCGCGAAGCTCAGGGCACTTGGAATGCCATTGGGCAGTCTGGAAGGTCTTATTATGAAGCAGAATCTCATCAATCCTCTGATCGGTGCAGTTGTCTCGCTGCTTCCGGTCTCCCTGTGCCAGATGTTTTTTCTCTTTATCAGGAAACAGTTAGAAAGTGGAGCCTGGGGAGAAGACGGTATCGTGAATGGGCAATGGTACTATGAAGTTCCATATATTTATAATCTCTTTGGATATCATCCGGTGGCTGTACTGCTGATCATGACAGGGGCAGTGCTTCTTTTAACACTGCTTGCAACATTGCCACAGATTTATTATATCCGGAAACAGAGTGTATCGGAAACCATACGCAGGGATACTTATTAACTTGATGCAGGAGGCAAAAGCAGATAGCAATAAACAGAAAAGAGGGAATTTATGAATAAAACAGCACTACAAACAAAGGATTTATATAAGATTTATCAGGTGGGAGATCAGAAAGTGGAGGCATTGCGGGGGGTGAACCTGTCGGTGGAAGAGGGAAAATTTATTGCCCTGACGGGAACCAGTGGAAGTGGAAAATCTACCCTGATGCATTGTCTGGGGGGACTGGATATGCCGACCTCCGGCGAGGTGATCATTGACGGAGTGAATTTATGTGCCTGCCGGGAGAAACAGTTAGCGAAAGTGCGGAGTGAAAAGATTGGATTTGTTTTTCAGAACTTTTCGCTTCTGGATGAGTTGAGCGTCCGGGAAAATATTGCTCTGCCGATGATGCTGGCGGGAAAAAAGCCGGACCGGGAGTATCTGGAAAAACTTATGGATCAGCTTGGAATACTGGAGCGACAGGACCACACACCGACACAGCTTTCCGGTGGGCAGCAGCAGAGAGTTGCGATAGCACGGGCACTGGTCAATAATCCGGCGGTCATTCTGTGTGATGAGCCTACCGGCAATCTGGATCAGAAGACAAGCGGGGAGGTTATGGAGCTTCTTCATCAGGTCCATCAGGAGTTTCATAAGACCTGCCTTATCGTTACACACGATATGCATGTGGCAGAGGGAGCGGATTATATTTTGGAGATGGAGGATGGACTGATAAAATAGGAGAACGCCACTTTATGTAAGTGATATTGCATAAAGTGGCGTTTTGACATAATATAAAAGTGGGATTTGACGGTTGTATTAAATCATATTGATTTGTCTGCTTGTGTCCCGAAGCAAAGGGAGTAAATATATCATTGAATCAAAAAAGTTGGAGGACACGCTAGAATCTCGAATATTTAAAAAGGGTACTTGAAAGTACAAGTACCCTGATGTATAATCTACTTAGAAAGGTTATCGGATGTGTTATCCGATTGCCCT
>ERZ1034998.1088-NODE-1088-length-16313-cov-6.403863_pt1 | contig 16313 bp, 12 predicted proteins | sample MGYA00520621_ERZ1034998 | MGnify/ENA primary metagenome ERZ1034998 (study PRJEB33766, sample SAMN09781748) | gut metagenome | biome: gut microbiome | host: Homo sapiens | place: Madagascar | study: EMG produced TPA metagenomics assembly of the PRJNA485056 data...
TTTGACAAATAGCTGATAGCATAATATCAGCGGAGAATGAAACGAGGCCGCTGCAAATGGAAAAGATGGAGGAAACGTGTGATGAGCATGGAGCAGAAGTCAAAACGGCTGGAGCGGGGCGCAGGAATTTTGTTGCCAATCAGCAGCCTGCCGTCGCCATATGGTATCGGATCATTGGGAAAAGAAGCCTATCATTTTGTAGATCAATTGGAAGAAGCCGGACAGAAATACTGGCAGGTACTTCCGGTTGGACCAACAAGCTTTGGAGATAGTCCTTATCAGTCATTTTCTACCTTCGCAGGAAATCCATATTTTATAGATTTGGATCTGCTGCAGAAGGAAGGATTATTGGAAAAGGAAGAAATTCAGAAAATAGACTGGGGCGAACTGGTTTATGATGTGGATTATCAGAAAATGTATGTGAACCGGTTTGGAATTTTGAAAAAGGCATTTCTGCGGTGGCAGGAAAAGTCTTCGTCTGATTATCAGGATTTTGTTCATAAAAATCAGGAATGGCTGGAGGATTATAGTCTCTTTATGTCCTGTAAAGACTATTTCGGAGGTGTTGAATGGCTGTCGTGGAGTGAGGACATACGTTGCCGTAAAGAGACGGCTTTAAAATATTATCGTCAGTTGTTGAAAGAAAAAATGGAATTCTGGTGTTTCGTACAATATAAGTTTTTTGAACAGTGGAATGCATTAAAGAAATATGCAAATCAAAAGGAAATACAGATTATTGGAGATATCCCGATTTATGTGGCATTGGATAGTGCCGATGTGTGGGCAAATCCGGGACAGTATCAACTGGATGAGACACTTCACCCGATTGACGTGGCAGGGTGTCCGCCGGATGCATTTTCGGATTACGGACAGAAATGGGGAAATCCCATTTATGATTGGGATATTATGGAAAAGGATCATTTTACCTGGTGGAAAAAGCGTATTAAAGCAGCAGGCAGTATGTATGATGTTGTGCGAATTGATCATTTTATTGGGATTGTAAGATATTATGCTATTCCGGCAGAAGGGGTACCGGTAGATGGAGCATTTCGAAAGGGACCAGGAGAAAAGCTGATCAAAGCCATTGATGAAGCAATTGGGGATGCAAAGGTGATTGCAGAAGATCTGGGCGTGGTTGTGCCGGGTGTCAGACAGCTTTTGAAGCAAAGTGGATATCCGGGAATGAAAATTCTGGAATTTGCATTTGATGGGAAAAGAGATAATGAATATCTGCCACATAATTATGAGAGAAATTGTGTGGTGTACAGCGGAACTCATGATAATGAAACACTACTTGGATATTTTGATTCGCTGCCGGAAGAGGGGTATGAGTATCTGCTGGATTATACAGGACTTTGTATAAGTGACAAAATTTGCTCAGAATTCAAAGAAAAACTGGCAAATGCAGTGATCCGGCTGGCTTATCAAAGTGTGGCGGATACAGTCATTCTTCAAATGCAGGATATTTTGAAAAAAGATAATAATGCGAGAATGAATCTGCCTTCAACGATTGGTCAAAACTGGCGCTGGAGACTGAAGAAGGGCGAGTTTGGCGAGAAGGAAATTAAGTTTTTGGGAAAGATGGCAGATATTTATGATCGTTAATATAACAAGATTTAAAAATATAAAATTGAAATCATCAGGAGGACAAAAATGCTTGAGAAATTTGTAAAGGATCACTATCAGAAAAGTTTAAAGGATTGCAGCAATGAGGAAATTTATATTGCTTTGCTGGAGCTGGTAAAGGAGCAGGCAAAACAGAAGGAAAGCCATGCCGGAAAAAAGAAGGTTTATTATATTTCCGCAGAGTTTCTTATTGGAAAATTACTGTCCAATAATCTGATCAATCTGGGTCTTTTTGATACGGTGAAAAAGGAATTGGAGAAGAATGGAAAAAGTATTTATGAGATTGAGGAGATTGAGCCGGAGCCATCGCTGGGAAATGGTGGATTGGGACGTCTGGCAGCGTGTTTCCTGGATTCTATTGCGACTCTTGGGATTCCGGGAGACGGTATTGGTATCAACTATCACCTGGGACTTTTTAAGCAGGTATTTGAGCAGAATCTGCAGAAGGAATATCCTAATCCATGGATTGAGAAAAATAGCTGGCTGACAAAGAGGGACAAAAGCTATACCGTGGAGTTCCGTGATCATATTGTAAAAGCTTCTCTGTACGATATTGCGGTCACCGGTTATGAGAACAGGACAAATCAGCTTCATTTGTTTGATATTGACAGTGTGGAGGAGAAGATCACAAAAGATGGCATTTCCTTTGATAAGGAGGATATAGAACATAATCTGACTCTGTTCCTGTATCCGGATGACAGTGATGAGAAGGGACAGCTTCTGCGAATTTATCAGCAGTATTTTATGGTGTCAGCCGGAGCACAGCTCATTCTGGAGGAATGTGAGGCAAGGGGATGTAATCTTCATGATCTGCCGGATTATGCGGCAATCCAGATCAACGATACCCATCCGACAATGGTGATCCCGGAGCTGATCCGTCTGCTTCTCATCCGTGGCATCTGTATTGAAGAAGCTATGGAAATTGTGGCTAAAACATGTGCTTATACAAATCACACAATTCTTGCGGAAGCACTGGAAAAATGGCCGATTGCGTATCTTCAGAAGGTTGTGCCACAGCTTCTTCCGATCATTCATATTTTGGATAATGAGGCAAAGAAAAAATATCCGGATGAGGCAGTTGCAATTATTGATAAAGAGGACAGAGTACATATGGCGCATATTGATATGCACTATGGATATAGTATAAATGGTGTGGCATATCTTCATACGGAGATTTTGAAAAACAGTGAGCTGAAACCATTTTATGAAATTTATCCGGAGAAGTTTAATAATAAAACAAACGGTATTACCTTCCGCCGCTGGCTGCTTCATTGCAATGAGGAGCTGACTTCCTGGATCGAGGGGCTGATTGGCAATGGATTTAAAAAGGATGCCACAGAACTGGAAAAATTACTGCAATATCAGGGAGATCAGAAGGTGCTGGAGAGTCTGTTGCGGGTAAAGGCTGAGAAGAAAAAACAGTTGAAGGAATATCTCTTGCGGACACAGGGAGTTGAGATTGATGAAAATTCGATTTACGATATTCAGGTAAAACGTCTTCACGAGTACAAGAGACAGCAGCTCAATGCACTTTATATCATTCACAAGTATCTGGAAATTAAGAGTGGCATTATTCCGGAAAAGCCGGTTACAGTTATCTTTGGCGCAAAGGCAGCACCGGCGTATGTGATCGCAAAGGATATTATTCATCTGATCCTTTGTCTGCAGGAGCTGATCAATAAGGATGAGCAGGTAAATCCATATCTTCGTGTGGTAATGGTAGAGAATTATAATGTCAGCAAGGCAGCACAGCTTATTCCGGCGTGTGATATTTCAGAGCAGATTTCTCTGGCTTCCAAGGAGGCAAGCGGTACCGGTAATATGAAGTTTATGCTTAACGGTGCGCTGACACTGGGAACTATGGATGGAGCAAACGTGGAAATTGCAGATCTGGTAGGAAAAGATAATATTTATATCTTTGGTGAGGATAGCAAGACAGTTATTGACCGGTATGCGCAGGGCAGCTATGTGTCCCGAGATTATTATGAAAAGGATACAGCTTTGAAGGAAGCGGTGGACTTTATTGTTGGCAGGGAAATGATGGCGGTAGGAGATGAAGAACACCTGACACGCCTGTATAATGAGCTCTTGAATAAGGACTGGTTTATGACGTTTCCTGATTTTAAGGACTATATTGCAACAAGAGAAAAGGCATATCATGATTATAATGATCGTATGGAGTGGGCAGAAAAGATGTTGGTAAATATTGCGAAAGCAGGATTTTTCTCATCAGACCGGACTATTGAGCAGTACGATCAGGAAATCTGGAGGACAGGAACGAGTAAATAAAAAGCTAATTTTTTGTCTAAAAAATATTGTAAAATAAAGAAACAATTACACTCTCTTTCGGTAGGAATACCGGAAGGGAGTTATTTGGCATATTGAAAAAGATGAGTTTTTTGAAGAATTTACAGGATTTTCGGAAGCAGTATTTAGAAGGTGAAATTGTCATGAAAATTTAGAGAAAAATTTGGGTTTCCAAGGCAGATGTGGTAAACTAAATCTAAAAAAGAATGCTAAAAATCAGTAATTATGATTTTGTGTGGATTTGCGGAAATAAAAGATGTCAAATAATGCAAAAAGATATCTTATAGAAATGAGGTCGGATATGATTCAGATATTAATCGTGGATGATGAGAAAATAGAGAGAAACGGTATTAAATTTTTGTTGAAGCAGCTTCATATGGAGGCGGAAATCCGGGAGGCGGTCAATGGCGTAAAGGCATTGGAGGCTCTGGAGGAAAAGCCGGTGGATATTTTGCTGACGGATATTAAAATGCCTTTTATGGATGGACTTGAGCTGGCAGAAAATGTCATGAAAAAATATCCTCAGACAAAAATGGTGATCTTTAGTGGATATGGAGAGTTTGAATATGCCAGAAAGGCAATGAAATCGGGGGTGGACAGCTATATTTTAAAGCCTGTGGATCCGGAGGAATTCCGCAATACTATGGAGAAGGTGCTGCAGGAGATTGAGGGAGAACGTCTGGAGGACGAGCGCAAGGAAAAGAACCGTAATTTTGTCCGGGAGCATGTATTATTGTCCCTGTTGAATGGTGCCGCACCACAGGATCTGGCGGCAAGCTTAGGGGGGGCAGACAGTCTGGAGTATGTACAGGACTTTCATAATATGATGCTGCTGGAATTTGACAGGGAATTTTTTGGAAGAACCGGTCTGGATTTTCTGGAAAATCTCCGGGAAGAAATGAAGGAGCCGTTTTTGTACTTGAATATGAACCCACAGCAGGGAATCATTCTGTTGGAACGGGAGATTGATGTGGAATCCAGAAAGGAAATGGCGCAAAAGCTTCTGGATGCCATAGAGGAGAAATATGCGGAGAAGTGCTATATTGCGGTCAGCCGTGAGTTTGTGAGGCCGGTGAAGCTGGCAGAGGAAATGGAACGGCTGGAGCTTCTGATGGAAAATAAATTTTATGTACCGGAGGATCGTGTGTTTAGTGAAGAGCAGCAGACAGAGGCAAATCTTTCCCAGATTGATGACGATACTCTGATGAAGCAGATTCGGCAGGATATCAAAATGAAGGATATGGCAGGGCTGCGTCGTCATTTTGAAGGGCTGTGCGAGAAGTATCAGAGCAAAAAGAATTTTTCACAAATGTATGTAAAATTTATTTTTTCAAATTTATTGAAGGATGTATACGAAATACTGCCCAAGGAAAAGTCCGGTGGTCTGAATCAGGATATTGACCGGTTATACCGGACTAATGATTTCCAGGAGGTGACGGAAATCATTAATGAAGGTATTAAACTTTTAGAACAGAGTTTTGCAATCAATCCACAGATGGAGCATCGGGAGATTGAGACAGTGAAGCAGTATATTTATGCTCATTATGGTGAGGAACTGAGTGTGGATATGCTGGCAGATCAGGTTTTTCTGGCTCCAAGTTATCTCAGTCATATTTTTAAGAAGGAGACAGGACAGAATCTCAGCAAATTTATTAAGGCACTTCGCATGGAGAAGGCAAAGGAAATGCTGGAGGAGACTCATAATAAAATTGTAAATATCAGTTATGCTGTGGGCTATCCGAATGTATCATATTTTTGTCAGAGCTTTCGGGAATATTACGGTGTGAGTCCACAGAAGTATCGGAATCAGTAAATAGGAGAATGCAGGAAATGGTGGAACAGTAAATAATGAAAAATAAGATTAAAAACTGGTTTGGAAATGCAAAAATACAAAAGAAAATAATGATCATATACATCTGCATTGGCACGGTGCCGATCCTGCTTTTGGGACTCTTTGCGCTGTCACAGGAGAGGAAAACCCTGATGGAGAGGGAGCGTAGAAATATTGAGGATTCTCTGTCACAGGGAGCATCTCAGTTGAAGTCTAAAATATTGGTCTACAATAATCTGTCGGATTATATTGCATTTAACCATCCAATCTCGGATGTACTGATCGGTGATTATGATGATATTTTTTCTATGTATGAGCAGTATACGGCGACGGTAGATCCGGTACTTTCGTCTTTAAAATACTTCAATCCAAATATCAACCAGATCACCATATATCTGGATAAGGATATTGTAAAGCATGATACAACGGTGGATGCACTTCATACCATAGAGGGTGAAAAATGGTACAGGGAATATAAGGATTCCTTAAGTCAGAAGGTAAAATGGATCATTGACGGAAAAGAAAAAACATCTTTTTCAGCAAGGACCATGCCCATTATGGAGCAGAATAAACAAAAGGGAATTTTATATCTGGATGTGAATTATGATACGTTATTTTCCGGGTTTGATGACATTTCCAGAGACGGTTATGGACTATATGTCATAGACAAAGCAGGAAATGTATTGTTTGAGAAGGACACCTTTGATCAAAAAGCCGGCAATAAGACCGGCGCAAAGAAGGATGGAAAAGATCAAAGTACCCAGAATGGGACAGAAGGAAAAAGCAGATTATCCTTAAAAAAATTAAAAGAGAAAATGGCGGATCAGGAAAAGGGAAAAAGGAGCAATTATCTGATCGTGTCTGCAGATGCAGGGGTAGATGACTGGCAGGTGATCGCATATCAGCCGCAGAAAATGATGGCGAGAGAGGTGCAGACGCTTGTTGTGCTGATTCTTGGAATTATTGCCATTTGCATTGTGACGTCGGTTGTTGCTTCAAAAGCATTTTCAAGGTTTGTGGTGCGGGATATTAAACGGCTCCGGGATAATATGCAGGCGGTAGAGGAAGGTAATATGGAGCTTATGGTTACCAGTGATGCGAAGGATGAGGTGGGAAGTCTGATCCGTGGATTTGGAAGCATGCTGGGGGAGATCAACCGATTGATCCATGAAGTATATGAAAGCAAGCTGACCCAGAGAAAGTCAGAAATGACGGCACTTCAGGCACAGATCAACCCACACTTTCTTTATAATTCCCTTTCATTGATCAACTGGAAGGCGCTGGAGGCAGGGCAGCAGGACATTAGCAAGATCACACTGGCATTATCCTCTTTTTACCGGACTTCTTTGAATCGGGGCAAAAATGTGCTGACCATTGAGAAGGAAATTGAAAATATGAAGTCCTATCTGGAGATTCAGTTATGTATGCACGATAATGACTTTGATGTGATCATGGATATTGATGAGGAAATCCTGCAATATCAGACATTAAATCTGCTGTTGCAGCCTTTGGTGGAAAATGCCATTGATCATGGAATTGACCTGAAGGAGGATGGCAGAGGATATATTAAAATAATAGGACGTAAAGATGACAGCAATATTTATCTGACGGTGGAGGATAATGGTGTGGGAATCGAACCGGAGCTTTTGTCATCTATATTGGAATTTAAGACAAAGGGGTATGGTGTCCGGAATGTAAATCAGAGAATCCAGCTTTATTATGGGGAGGAATATTGTCTGAAAATTGAGAGTGAGGCAGGAAAGGGAACAAGGTGCACCATAAATATTCCACAGGTGCTCAAGAAGTAGAAGAGATCGAAAAATAGTAGTTGCGGATTTTACCATTTCATCCTATAATTTCATAGGGTTCATTAAGTAAAAAGTGGTGAAATAGTTAGAGTACAAATTTTAAGTGCATTATTGAAGTGGGAAGTTGTGCGAAAATAATACAGAATAAACAGAAATGTGAGGTTACAAGATGCCAGTTTTTGATTTTAATCAGGAGAAGAAGGATGCAGTCAAAGCAGAGAAGACATACGAATTAGTTTATTCGAATGAAAGAGTGCCGGATGTGTCACATCCGGTCATACTGTTGAAGGATGAGGAAAAGAAGCTTATGCATCATTCCTCCGGTATGTTTACAGCACCCACAAAGGGGACGGCATTTACATGTGATGAGGAAAAGACGTCTCATGATATTTTACAGATCGATGCACGTTTTGAGAAGCTGGTAAAGTGGCTTGGAGAAAACCATATTATGGTTAAGCTGTCCGGTGCCAGTACAGATCAGGGATACGCAGTTTATAAGATCTTTGAGACCGGTGTGGCTATGAGAGGTACGAAGCTTTCCGGAGAAAATGGATTTTTGCAGTTTATGATCGAGCGGTTGCTGCAGAGTGATGCACCTTCGAAGGAAGTCGTTGATTTTGATGAGATTGAAGACTCCGATGATATGAAGCTTACCAGTATTCAGAGTATTACGGATTATCTGATGTGTGCGGGAAGTACACTTCCGGACAATATCCGTCTGTGGGCGAGACGTAATCTTGCGGTAGCGAAATCTACAGAGGTGACGCCGGAGGAGCGCCGTCATGCACAGCGTGCGCTCTCTATTATGTTAAATATTCAGTGGAAAAATACAGATTTCCAGCCGATCGATCCGGTGGAGGCCAGAAAAATTCTGGACGAGGAGTTATATGGACTGGACAATGTAAAGCAGCGTATTATTGAGACGATCATTCAGATCAATCGTACCCATACCCTGCCGGCATATGGTATTCTTTTGATCGGACCGGCAGGTACCGGAAAGTCACAGATTGCCTATGCTGTTGCAAAGATTTTGAAAATGTCGTGGACAACGCTGGAAATGAGTTCCATCAATGATCCGGAGCAGCTTACCGGAAGCTCCCGGATTTATGCTAATGCAAAACCCGGTCTGATCATGGAGGCGTTTGCCAATGCAGAGAGCTCTAATCTGCTGTTCATTATCAACGAGCTGGACAAGGCTTCTGCCGGAAAGGGAAATGGAAATCCGGCGGATGTATTGCTGACGCTTTTGGATAATCTTGGATTTACCGATAATTATGTAGAATGTAATATTCCGACTACCGGGGTTTATCCGATTGCTACGGCGAATGACAAGGCGGCCATCAGTGCACCACTTATGTCGCGTTTTGCCGTGATCGAGCTGCCGGACTACAGTTTGGAAGAAAAGCGAGTGATCTTTACCAAATTTGCGATGCCAAAGGTATTAAAGAGAATTGGTCTGCGAAGCGAGGAGATTGTGATCACAGAGGAAGCACTGGATGCGATCATGGATATTTTTAAGGATACATCAGGAATTCGTGATATCGAGCAGGCAGCAGAACATATTGCCGCAAATGCGCTGTACCGCATCGAGGCGGAGAAGATGGTATGCGTTACTTATACAGCGGAGATGATCCGGGAGTTGTTAAAATAAATAAGCTGCTTTGAACTAAAAAACAGCCTGAATTTGATTTCACCCCAAAGGGAGTTGTTTGAAATCAAATCCGGGCTGTTTTATTTTAGTGTATAGGAAAATGCTCGTAGCGTAGAGTGAGCAAGGGCAAAACGCTGGTTTTGCCCTTTTTTATGAATGGCTGTATCAGATTATTTTGTCTTATCTTTCTTGAGCTCGTTCATTCTCATGGCACGAACCTTCAGTGGGAGACCCCATAATGTAATGAAGCCCTCTGCATCATGATGGTCGTACATATCACCTGTGGTAAAGGATGCCAATGACTCACTGTACAGAGAATATGGAGAAGTTGTTCCGTTTTTAATGATATTGCCCTTGTAGAGACGAAGTTTTACTTCACCGGTTACATACTGCTGTGTTACATCAACGAATGCGGAGATTGCTTCACGAACAGGTGTGAACCATTTACCTTCGTATACAATGCTTGCAAGCTTGCTGCCGAGCTCTAACTTCAATGCGATGGTGTCACGGTCAAGAACAAGCTCCTCTAACTGCTGATGTGCTTCCATCAGGATTGTTCCACCCGGAGTCTCATATACACCACGGCTCTTCATACCAACGACACGGTTCTCAACGATATCAACAATACCGATACCGTGCTTTCCACCGATGGTATTCAGCTCACGGATAATATCAGCAACTTTCATTTTCTTGCCGTTCAGAGCAGTAGGAACACCCTTTTCAAAAGAAATAGAAAGCTCTACATCCTCATCCGGTGCCTTCTCCGGTGTAACACCGAGAACAAGCATATGATCGTAATTTGGTGCCTTAGCAGGATCCTCAAGCTCCAGTCCCTCATGGCTGATATGCCAGATATTTCTATCACGGCTGTAAGACTGATCGGTTCCGAACGGAAGATCAATGCCGTGTGCCTTACAATACTCAATTTCTGCCTCACGGGAATCCATACCCCATCTGTCGTCACGCCATGGAGCGATAACCTTGATATCCGGAGCTAATGCCTTGATACCAAGCTCAAAACGAATCTGGTCGTTACCCTTACCGGTTGCACCGTGGCAGATTGCAACGGCATTTTCCTTACGGGCAATCTCTACCAGCTTTGCAGCGATCGTAGGTCTTGCCATAGCAGTTCCCATGAGATATTTATGTTCGTAAACGGCACCAGCCTGTACACAAGGCATAATGTAGTTTTCGCAAAGATCATCAACAACGTCCTCAATGTAAAGCTTAGAAGCACCGGAGAGCTTAGCACGCTCCTCTAATCCATCGAGCTCCTCGCCCTGTCCACAGTCGATACAGCAGCATACAACCTCATAGCCGTATGTTTCCTTTAACCATGGAATAACTGCAGTTGTGTCAAGTCCGCCTGAGTAGGCTAAAATAACCTTATCCATCTTTTTGTCCTCTTTTCTTTTTGTTGTGATTACTTGGTTTTGAAAATCATACTGTGTCAATGCGGCGGAGGCATAGCCTGCCACACTCTTCTATCATAGCGTAAATGGCATAAAATGACAAGATTTGATTTGCTGTCTTCTTGACATTCCAGGTTTATTATTATAAAGTTAGAACAGGTTGATAATAATAGACTGATAACAGATGGGGTTTATTTAAAATAGAGCACCGGAAAGGGGAATGATCATGGAATATTTGAAGTTATGTGACAGTGACTACCGTTTTATGCAGGTCGTGTGGGAATATGCACCGATTCCATCCGGAGAGCTGGTAAAGCGGTGCGACGAGGAGCTGGGGTGGAAGAAATCCACAACTTATACGGTGATTCGCAAGCTGTCAGAAAAAGGATATATTCGGAATGAGGATGCGGTTGTTTCGGTGCTGATCCCACAGGAACGGGTGCAGCGGGATGAGTCCAATTATTTTGTGGAGAGAACATTCGGGGGATCATTGCCCGGATTTCTGACTGCATTTCTGGGGGGAAAACATATTTCGAAAAAGGAAGCGGAGGAGATCAAAAAGATCATAGATCAGTACAGCAAGGGGTAATGTATATGAAAAAATTTGATGGTAGAAAAAAGTTGTATGCGAAAAGGGTTTTAATTGAATCTGTAATAATGGTTCTAATGCTTTGCGGGTGTTCGGATCACACAGTGGATGATCCGTTTTCTAAAGATACAGGTTATCAGGTCGAAATGGTAAAAGATCGGTCTGATGATAAAGGTCAGGCGGTATGCGATTATAAGATTTTCCATAAGAAAGACGGACTGCTGATGCAAGATGTTTATGGAGATGCGATGTATGGTGATATTGATGGGGATGGAAAATGTGAGGCAGCTTTTGTAACCATGGAGGGTTCCGGAATTCAGAGAATGTGCGTATATGTTGTAGACGCAGATAAAGAAGTGGCAGTTTCTAAAAAACTTGATGTTATGTATGATATTTTTGATATTAAAGGAATTAAAAATGCAGGAGATATCAGAGTCACAAATGGTCAGATGAAGAAAAATGAAATACAGATGGAGGTGAGCGGAGCAAAGTATAAAGTCGAAATGGAAGCGGATGGAACGGCAGCAGGTACAGTGGATGGAGTAGAAGCTAAGGTGATTACTGCCAGTGATATTGAGGTGCAAAATATTACAGAGAATTTTAAAAGAATATTTGAGGAGGAATTGCGTATTGGAAAATAATTGGAGAAAGAATTTATGGTGTGTTGTGGTTACGGCAATGATTCTGGTGCCTTTGTGGGGACATGGCAGCAGAGCAAAAGCGGCAGAAGCAGGCAGTCTGGAAATTAATGAGCAAAATTTTCCGGCAGACTGGCTTCGAACCGTTTTGAAAACAAAATATTATGATATCAATGGAGATGGGGTACTTTCCCAAGAGGAAATTAAGCAGATTAATATTGTGGAAAATTTTGTTGAGCAGGGTTCAGAAATTGTAACGCCGAAACAGGCGTTGGTTGCAACATATATAGGAGATGAGACGACAGAGCAGATTATTACCGGAAACGATTTGTGGGAAAAGGATACCATAGATGTCCGTGGAATAGAGCATCTGACCTCCTGCACGAGTCTTTCTCTGGCGAAGGTGAAGGGGAATACATTAAAAATCGAAGGATGTCCTAAATCATTGAAATACATATGGCTGACAGCATCGGAGATCAACCGGGTAGAAGTCGCAGGGAATAACATAACCTGGTTTTCTCTCTGTGAATATGACCGCTGGAGCTTCAAAGAGGCAGAGGCCATGGCATGCCGGATAAATGAGCTGGATGTATCTCGATGTAAAAATCTGGAATGGCTTGTTTGTGATTCTCCGACACTGGCAACAGTGGATGTAAGTCAAAATAAGAATCTGGAAAGATTATCGTGTAATGGAAATCAAATGACAAGTCTTGATGTGAGTCAGAATAAAAATCTCAGTGATCTTGAGTGTGACAAAAATCAGTTGGAAACGCTGGATCTGAGCAACAATAATAAATTATATACTTTAAGTACACAGGACAATAAATTAAAAAATATTAAGCTTGCCAAAAATATTCTCAGAGTGGTCAATGTTAAGGATAATCAGTTGACATCATTTGCAACAGAACAATGTCCTAATATCAGGACATTGAATGTGAAAAATAATTACATCAAAAAGCTGGATCTGACAAAGTGTAAGGAATTGGAAGTACTGAGTTGTAAGCAAAATCAGTTGAGAAAGCTGGATCTGAGCAATAACACGGAGCTGAGATGGGTTTCCTGTCGTCAGAACAAGATTCGTACTTTGAAGCTGCCAAATGTAAATTTTACAGACAGTAATAATAGTATGGATGAAGATTTTGATGAAATTTATGAATCGGACAGTCTGTTTGGTGAAAATCCAACGGATATTTTGGATCTGAGTAAGATAAAGAATTTTAAAAAGATCTCCAGAAAAACAGTGAAAGAATTTATAAATGGAAAGTTTCACCGGTCCCCGTATTTTGAGGAGAAAAAGGTCGGTTCCAGAAAAATAAAAAAACTGATCATCAGCACTAAGTTGTCAGAAAGTGATCGTATATGGCTTATGAAGAAGTCGCAGAAATATAAAGTTAAGGTTTCGGTGAAATAAAAACGGTGTAAAGGAAAATGTTTGTAATATAGTCGGTAGAAAGGGCAAAATACAGGTTTTGCCTTTTCTATTAGAATTAAACTTCTATGTATGGATTTCTTAATTGGGCAGGATATAGAAAGTGTATTGGAAATTACGGGATTTTCCGAGGAAGAATTGGCAAATGAGTTAGGTGTCAGCAGAATAACAGTGAGTAATTGGGTCAACAATAGAAATAATATATTGGAAAGACACATGCGCAAATTTTATGAGTATGTGTTTAAAAAAGGAATTCGTTTGAATAAGATCAAGGAGCAGTTTTACAGGGAAGATATGGTGAAGGACGGGGAGGTTCTTTTGTTTCATGGGGCAAAAACAAAGTTAGAAGGAGCACCCGGGCTTGATTATAGCAAAAAGATCAATGACTTTGGCAATGGATTCTATTGTGGGGAAAGCCTGGAACAGTCAGCAATGTTTGTTGCAACACATAAAAATTCATCGTTGTATATGTTGAAATTTGCAGCTTCCAATTTAATAAGCAGAGAATTTAGCGTTGATAGAGAATGGATGCTTACGATCGCCTATTATAGAGGAAAACTTCAGGAATATATTCAAACGGAAACAGTCAAAAAACTGTTGAAAACAAATAAGGGAGTTGATTATATCATTGCACCGATTGCAGATAACAGAATGTTTGAAATTATAGACAGTTTTATTGATGGAGAAATAACTGATGTACAGTGTCAGCATTGTTTATCTGCAACAAATCCGGGAAAACAATATGTGTTCATCAGTGAAAAAGCATTAGACAATATTACCCTTTTGGAAAGATGTTTTTTGACGGATTCTGAAAAGGAGATGTATCTGGATACAAAACAAAAAGGATTTCAAATGAATATGGATAAAGTGAAGCTGGCAAGAAAAAAATACAGAAATCAGGGAAGGTATATCGAGGAGATTTTGCAATGAAAAAAATAGATTCTTTAGGATTGAGAATGTGTGCTTATCAGGCGGCGTTGTTTCAAATGTCAAAGAAAAGCGAAGAGTGCAGTTCAAAAATATTTATACGAAGATTTATGAATTCGGAACTTGCAAAAAGAATGGACAATGTTGGATTTGCATTTGAATCATTAGATGTGTCTGATGCGATTAAAGAGATAGAGGAACAGTATGGAGCCAGTTCTTACGGGGTGAATAAGTTTGATGGAGAGGAGCTTTACTGGATTGGCTATATATATCGCTACTGGTCCTATATCAGTGATAAGTCGAGTAAGCAGATTTATAAACTGATCAAGCCGGAGCAATTAAGAAAATTATATTATCCATATCATTCTATGGATCCGCTTCAGGCGATTGAAAGAATTACTGAAGAATTGGAACCGGGAACAAATGTTGACATAAGCGATATATCTAAGGGAGTAATTGCTTTGAGAAAGGTGCGAAGGAGAGTGGCCGGAAAGCAACCTTAAAAAACTCTTAAGAATTTCATTCATATGTTTTAAGAATTGTCTGGTACTATAACCCCAGTGATGGTTTTATCACTGGGGTTTTTGCTGTTATAAAGGAGGGGGAAGATGAATTTGTCACGAATGTATTGGATGCCTTTGAGGTTGCAGGGTATCAGATTGTCGGTAAAAGCGGAAAGTCAATGGATAGCGTTTCAAGACGTGATGTACTGCAGCGAATCCGAAGGGAGAACAGGAAAATCTTTCTATTTTTGCAATCGTGATATGCTTAGTAGTTATTACCGGAATGTTTGGTCCGATCATCGTTTTATCATTATTCGCTGACGCTCATCGATCACAGGAAAAACCAGATCAACAGTAAAGAATTCTTCTTGCGTAATATTGCAGACGGCATGGTTTTCGTCTGCAATTTTTTCAATATTTTTCAGACCGTATCCATGCTCCGAAGGAACAGAAAAATCATCGTCTGTAAACGGACTTTTTTGTGAAATAGAATGGTTGTAAGTATTTTGAATGTGAATATAAAACATATCATTGTTGTTACTTGTGATGATAAGCTTGATTTGATTTTTTTCACAGGTGTTTTGAAGGCAGGCGTTTACAGCATTATCCAATAAATTTCCAAGAACAATGCACAGATCATAATTGTTGATAGGGATGCGGTTTGGATCAACACTTAATTCTTCAAAAAAAGCAATCTGATTCTCATGGCAGATATTTTTGTAACTGCTAATGAAAGAATCAATGACAAGATTGCCGGTATTGATCTCGGCATATGTGTTTTCCAGATCATTCATAGCAATTTCCAGATAAGCCGCGAGCTTGTCATATTCTTTATTTTCCAGATATTTTTCAATGATAAAATAATGTTTTTTGGTGTCGTGGATCAGGCTGCGGTTTGATTTATAGGCACTGCTTAACTGCATATATTTTTCCTGCTGATAATCGGCCAGCTGCTCCATATGACGGAGCCGAAAGAGTTCTGCCGTCTGACGGTGGGTGTAATTGAGCAGGATATAATTTACTACATTCAGGGCTGAAAGACAGATGTAAATACTAAGGTAAAAGGCATGGTCATTTCCGTTTACGATATTTACAAGAGGGGTAAAAAGCATAATAATTATAGACGCAGCAGGTGTTGTAAAAATAAGCAGCTGGTATCCTTTATGAATATCGCGAAAGCTTTTTCCGAACATCATAGAGACGATCAATGTCAAAAAGAATAAAATAACCTTTGAACCAAGGTTCATAGGAGTATTGAGTGCCGGTGTGACATACTGAAAGATTTCAGGCTGTACCAGATACATAAGCATGGTAAAAATATATTCTCCGACCACTACCAGAAGCTGGAAGGAAAGTGCCGTAAATACTTTTGAGATCAGGTTGGAGGAGAAAAACAATGTCAGCAAAAAGGTTGTCAGAAAGCTCACAATATTTGTAATGTATTTGGCAGGTCTGTCCGGCACATAAACCATCAGATATTCGTTTATAAATAAAATAATCTCCATCAAAATTCCTGTACCATAAAAGAAAAAGACAGGAATATTTTCCCGGCGGTTTTTAAGGATGTTCTGAATGAATTTAAGCAGAACAAA
>ERZ1034998.1090-NODE-1090-length-16287-cov-4.361015_pt1 | contig 16287 bp, 10 predicted proteins | sample MGYA00520621_ERZ1034998 | MGnify/ENA primary metagenome ERZ1034998 (study PRJEB33766, sample SAMN09781748) | gut metagenome | biome: gut microbiome | host: Homo sapiens | place: Madagascar | study: EMG produced TPA metagenomics assembly of the PRJNA485056 data...
TGCCACAGATGCCGAAACCGGAGATGCCAAAACCACAGGCACCACAGATGCCGAAACCGGAGATGCCAAAACCACAGGCACCACAAATGCCGAATGGCGGCCTCATGGGTCAGCTTGGTGGAGCGCGTCCGATTCCGCATCTGATTCGGAAAAAGACAGGCGAGGTTATCAACATTACAAAACCGGAATTTGTGATTGGAAAATCGAAAACAAAGGCAGATTATGCAATTGAAAATAACAGCGCAATCAGTCGGGAACATTGTACGGTTATTCAGAGAGATGGCGTGAATTATATAAAAGATGACAACTCTACAAATCATACATATGTAAACGGGGTAGAACTTCAGCCAGGAAAAGAAGTGTTGTTGAAACATAAGACAGAAATCCGAATGGGAGATGAAGAATTTACATTTCTTTTAAGAAAAGGAGAGTAGTATGGAATATATTGCGGCTTATCATACAGATGTTGGAACAAGAAAGGAAACCAATCAGGATTCACTTGCTCTGAAAGTTATAAGCACAGAAGAGGGAAATGTAGCATTTGCGATTGTCTGTGACGGTATGGGAGGTCTTGCAAAAGGAGAACTTGCAAGCAAAGAAGTCATCGAAGCATTTAATACATGGTTTGATGAAGTCCTGACAGAGGATATTCAAAAGGGTGAGTTCGATGAACAGAAACTCGTTTCACAATGGGACGACATTATCCAGACACAGAATTGGCGTCTGGGGTCTTATGGTGAAAAAAATCATATACAGCTTGGAACAACAGTTTCTGCGATTCTGTTGTATAAGGAGCAGTATTATATTGTACATGTAGGTGATAGCCGGGTATATGAACTGAAAAAAAACGTACGGCAATTGACAAGTGATCAGACGTTTATCGCCAGAGAGATTGCTGCTGGGCGCATGACGCCAGAGCAGGCGAAGAAAGATCCGAGAAGAAGCGTGCTGTTGCAATGCGTGGGAGCTTCGCCGGTTGTAGAACCGGAGTTTACAAAAGGAAACGTGGAACGGGATGCGGTGTACATGTTATGTTCCGACGGATTTCGTCATGTGATATCGCAAGAGGAAATGTTGGAAAAAATCGGCCCGGATGTGGCCCGTGATGAAGAAAAAATGAAGTATGGGGCGATTTATCTGACAGAGTTAGTAAAAAATCGTGGTGAACGGGATAATATCACGGTTGCAATGCTACGGACGATATAGAGATTGATTGAACGATAGGATTTGGAGAGGGTACGCCATGACGAAGGAAGGAACCGTTTTAGACGGAAAATATGAAATATTAGCGGAAGTCGGACGAGGCGGAATGTCTATCGTATATCTTGCGAGAGATAAGCGATTGAACAAGCAGTGGGCCGTAAAAGAGATCAAAGACGATGGAAAAAAGTCTGCCAAAACATTGCTGAAAGGATTGGAGCGGGAAGCGAATATCCTGAAGAATGTGGATCATCCTGTGTTGCCACGAATCGTGGATATTATCAATCAGGACGGGACGATTTACGTCGTTATGGATTATATTGAAGGAGATACGATTCAGGATAGACTGAAAAAAGAAGGTGCCCAGCCACAGGAACTGGTTGTGGAGTGGGGACTGCAGCTTGCAAGTGCGCTGGATTATCTTCACAATATGAATCCGCCGGTCATTTACCGGGATATGAAACCTTCCAATGTCATGATCAAACCGGAGGGCGGTGTAAAACTCATCGACTTTGGAACAGCCAAAGAGTATGAGATTGAAAACAATGCAGATACAACGGCACTCGGAACAAGAGGGTATGCTGCACCGGAACAGTTTGGAGACTCCAAAGGCCGGGGTATTTACAACACAGATGCCAGAACCGATATCTACAATCTTGGCGCAACGTTGTATCATATTGTAACCGGAAAAAATCCATGTGAACCTCCATATGAGATGAAACCGATCCGGGAGTGGAATCCGGCTCTTTCATCCGGATTGGAAAAAATTATTTTAAAATGTACCCAGCCGAATCCGAATGACCGGTATCAGGACTGCGCGGAGCTTATGTATGCGCTTGAACATTATAATGAGCTTGATGACAGTTACCGGAAGAAAAACAAGAAGAAAATTGTTGCGTTTTCTGCAACGGTTGCGCTCGCACTTGTGGCAGGCGTTGTGTCCGGAATTGGATATTCCGGTATGCAGAAAATCAAATTAAACAACTATAACCAATATATTGAAAATGGTATGGAATATTGCCGGGAAGAAAATTACACTGCCGGCACAGAAGAATTCAAACGTGCGATCGAGCTTGACGGTTCTGAAGAAAAAGCCTATGAGCAGTATATACAGGCATATATCGATGCGACAAACAAGGCGGAAGAAGCTGGTACAGAGTCGTCTCTTGTTCTCGATGATGCGTTGACGCTGGTTGCAAACCGAATCAGCAGCAAACACGATGGCGTAGAGAAAAACAGTGCAGTTTTGTACAAACTTGCACTTACATATTTCGAGGAAGAACGGTCCTATAACCAGGCAGCAAAGTATTTTTCGATGATTGATGAGTCAGATCCGGAGTATGGAAAACTGGCAAAGTTTTACAAGTCCATATCCGAGCTTCGGTCAGACAGCACATCCGATGCTTCCGAGTTGATGCAGCAGGTAAATGATTTTGCAGCATACAACCAGAACAACTACACAAATCAGGAAGCAACGAAGTTTGTGAATTACCGGATTATTGGCGAAATTTACAGTACAAACGTCAGCAAAGATTCCGATATGAATATTGCAGAGCAGGCGTGCGCGGTGATGGAACAGGCGGTGGAAGATCTTGCAGAGTATACAGGCGGAGAGATGGATACAACTGCAGTGATGGACATGAATTACCGGTATGATGATAATCTGATTACCATTTACGAACAGCTTGCAAAAGATAATAAAGACAATGAAGTGGAACGGAATAAGTATTATTCTCTTACAATCAGTACATGCGAGGATTATATCGGGATATTAAAAATCAAGGTTGATGAGGATCCTTCAATTCAGCTTGGAGGCGCTTCTAACAATGCATATAACCAGTCGTACTATAACAAAATGATGACAGAGGCACGATGCTATGACGGACAGGGAAAAACGGACGAGGCTCTGAAGGTATATCAGACTGCAGAGAAAATATTCGGCACAAAAAATGAGTGGAGTGATAATGTATATGCGGAACATATGGATTATCTCTACCGTCTGTGTGAAGAAAAAGAACAGGATCCGAACAGATGGCCGACTGTCATCCCGGATATGACAAAGCAGCTGATTCAGGTTTTTGATGACGGAGGAAATGTGACAGGAATCGACAGCAATAAAACCTGGTACAAACGGAAAGATACGCTGCAGATGCTGAAAGATGGAAACTACAAAACAGAAGATACCGATGCAGCAGAAGATACACAATCAGAAGAGATGGGAGAGTGATAAACATGGAAAACGTATATGAGATATGTTTCTACGGTGGTCTGATCCTTGCAATTTTACTTCTGATTACAGCGATTGTTTTATTTGTTGTATTGAAGATCCCAAAAGCCATCGGTGATCTGACAGGAAGAACTGCAAAAAAAGCAATGCGCGACATGCGGGATGAAAACAAGGCACCGGGAAGCATCGCAAAAAAAGAGCAGGAAAAATATTATAATATGGGCAGCGGGAAGATCACTGCAAAAGAAACAGTTTCTTCCGCACAGGATAGAAAGACAAGCGGGAATGATTCCACGGAACTGCTTGGAAAGACAAAGAAAAAAGAAAAGAGATTCGAACAGACCGATATTCTCAGACCGGGAATCCGTGATTATGATGAACCGGATAACGATGAGACAGAGATCCTTGGCGAGGAAGATGACACGACGGATATTTTGCAAAATCAGGCATTTGAAGGTGACGATGGAGCAACCGATGTGTTAAGCAGCGAGGAAGGTGACGACGGAGCAACCGATGTGCTAACCGGTGAGGAAGGTGATGACGGAGCCACTGACGTGCTGACCGGCGAGGAAGGTGATGACGGAGCTACCGATGTGCTAACCGGCGAGGACGACGGAGCTACCGATATTTTAAGCAGCGTGGAAGGCGACGAGGATGCAACAAGCGTGCTTTCGGCAAAGGATGATTCATACAAGCATGTGAAAGTTATCTACAATGTAGTAATCGTTCATACGGATGAGACGATAGAATGAGATGAGAGAGGTGAAAAATAAGATGAGGGAAACAAAAAAGAGACCTCTGAAAAAACTGATAGCATTATGGGTTGTTTTTGCTATGCTGGTTGTACCGTTTGCAAATCATGTAAGTGGTGTAAATGATTCGAAGGCAGAAGGTACCGGTGGTACAAGTGTAAAGACAGGAGCTTCACAGACAGTAACAGCGGAATTACAGGCAGGAAGTTCGAGTGTGAATGCTGCGGATTTTGAGTTGACCGAGGTTGTGAAAAACGAGGTTTACTATACTTTAGTGAAGGATGAACAGACTTTGGTGGTAAAGAATCCGGAGTTTACGTTCCGGTGGCATGATGAGGCACTGTACACGAATCGGCTGATTACAAAGAAGTATTACAAACTGCTGGATGCAGATCAAAATCCGGAAGCAAGTTATACGGAAGCGGAAGTTTTGGGGCTGGATGAATATCCGGTTGGGGGACTTACGGTTTCGGAGAGCAAAAAGCTCGCAATCTATGTTTGCTCGATTGAGGATGCCGGTGAAGGAGGTCAGCATTTCTGCGGGCTTGCAAAATTAGCTTATGTTGTAAATGTAAACTATGTAACGTCGGCATTTGCGGCAGAGTGCGGCTTGTATAACGGCGGGACAAAACTGACATCCGATGATTATACAGATAGTGCCACGATGCGCGCTCCACTGACGACGGAGAATATTTCAGCAGCAACTGTTAAGTATTTTGTGACAACGGATCAGGCAGTTACGGAAGAACAATTGAAAGATGCTGGAAATTATACGACATCCAGTGAAATAACTGCAATTGAACCATATCGAGGTAAACGTATCTATGCGCATGCCGCATTTATTTCAGATGAAGGAGAGAACTCAAAAGTACTGGAGTATGAAAGCCTTGGAACGGTTCAGATCAGCAACGACAGTCAGGCTCCTCTGATTAGTTGTGAAAAAGAAAATGTACAGTATTTTGATGCAAATGCAGGTATGTATACAGCAATCCAGGATAATTTTATCGATGAGAACCAGGTATACTATGGCGTGAGCAGCAAATATAAATATCTTGTCCGTGTGACAGATGATCAGGCAGAGGGACAGGATGCAACCGGTGTAGGTACTGTGACAGCAAAACTAAAGACTGCCGGGACGACACTTTCGGTGAATCCGTCGACGACTGCAAATGATGTTTATGAGATTGTACTCACAAAAGAGCAGGCACAAGGGGATACGATTGTAGTAACTGCGGCAGACCGGAAAGGAAATTCAAAGGACTATACCTGCCCGATCCGGATCTCACAGGTTGTAGAGGGAACAGCGGTCCTGGGTGTATCGTTTGTGGGTGAAGATGCGTGGAACGGTTTGACGACCGGAAAGACACTCCCGCATCAGACAGCAAAAAAACAGATCAAAGTGACGCTTGAGTCAAACCGTCAGATTCCGGCAGTAAACATGAGCCTGACAAATGCAGACGGAAAGACCGTGCAGATGGATGCGGATTCATTGACAACGACAAAACCTTCGGTCACACGTGTGTATACGGTATCTGCAACATTCTCAATCCCGACAGATTTGGAGCAGACAGAAGTATTTACCGGCATGACGGTAAAAGCGTTCGATGCAGATCAAAATGAGATCAATATCAAGGACAACAAAACGATTCAGACAATCTTATATGATGCAAATGCACCGATCATCAGTGGCTTAAAGCTTGAAAAGAGCAATGATAACGGAAATACCTGGACGGAAGTGGGAGAAGCTGACGCACAGTTTGATCCGGTTATCACAGAGCTGGATACGACATACCGCTATGCAGTGACTGTGGCAGATGCGGCAGGAGAAAGCGGCATAAAGTCCGTATATATGGATGAAACACATGCATTTACATCGGATGGAAATGGAAGATATGTATGGAATATCCCGGAGGGCGAGCTGCGGACAGATATCGCATATACAAAGACTGTTTATGCATCTGACAAGGCAGGCAATGTATCCGTCGGCAAAAATCTGAGAGGCGTAAAGCTGATTGACAAGGCACTGCGGATCGATGCGGTTGCAATCAAGGATGCAGCAGGAACGGATGTAACGGACCAGATTTTGTCCGGGAAATATACAAATAAGCAATATTCCCTGGAGCTTACTGCATCGTCAGCCTATGCAATCACAAATGCTACCGTATGGGCAGATGGTTACAATGATGGAAAAGATGGCGCTTCGATGACAGGAAACAAAGAGGATCCGGTGAGCCATCGGTATACGGCTACAACGACGTTTGCACTTCCGAAGCAGACCGATGTCAATGCTCTGTTAGCGTCGATGTACATAACCGTGAAAGATAAACATGATTCAGAAATCCGGTATCCGGAAGCAGACGGTGCGTATCTTGGAACCATCTTATACGACCGGACGAATCCGATACTTACAATCAATGAAGCGGATGCAAATACATGGTATGCAAATTATACTGTGAACTATGAGATCAAGTCTGGTAATACAAATATAGAATCCCCACTTGCCGGTGCCGGTTATGTTATAACAGGTACATCAGAGAGCAAGGATGAATCGGTTCCATTGGATGGAACACAGAAGGCTGCAACGGGCGATATTGTCATTCCGGAGTCGGACAATGTGGCAGGAACCAATATTGCATTTACTGCAAAAGATGCCTCCGAAAACGTGATGCCATCCTACGGATACAGCGTGAAAGTAGATAAGACAAAACCAACCGTAGACTTGAAAGTAGGCGGAAAAAAGATCCTTAGCAATCCACTCGAAGGGGATGTCAAAATCACAGCAGATGTATGGGATAACCTGACAATCCGGACAGCAACTATCACAGTGAAGGGACCGGATACCAACATCACCAAATCACTGTGTGGAGAGATTGAACAGGTAAATATCAAAAAATCAAGTTCCATGGTTTTAGACACATTGATCGGAAAGCATGCAGCTGACGGTGATTATACCGTGACCGTGAAAGTGGCAGATAAAGCTGGAAATACAGATGAGCAGACCGTGACTTTCCGCGTGGACAATACAATCCCGGTTGTGACAGCCAAGATTTCGGGCGGAGAAACCGCAGGAAAGAAACCTGGAAAGAGTTTTGATGGAACAATCTGCGATTATTATTACCGCTCCAACGTATCAATTCTTTTGACATATGAAGATACAAATATGAATTCGAATGACGTGAGAGTGACGGATAATAACAACAAGGTTTCCATTTCATGGACGCGGATCGGAGAGTCCAATAAATATGAAGGAAGCTATGTGGTTACAGATTCCGGTGCACATACCATCCGGATTGAGGCGAAGGATCAGGCGGGAAATCGCGCAGTTACCAAACAGGTTGTCTTTATCAAGGATACAGATGCACCGACAATATCAGTCATGATCAACGGCGGACTGCTTTATTCGGAGAACATGGGACAGCTTGATATGACAGCAGACACAGCAGTTGCATTTTCGGTAAATGAGCTGAATGGCGATGAAAAAGATTTTAATTATCAATTGATCAAGACAGTTCCGGACCAGCTTCCGGTAACTGCAGATGTGTTAAAAACAGAAAACCGGGTATTCCATTATACAGATGAAGCAGAATATGTTGCGAAAGTGTATGCGATTGACCTGGCTGGCAACCGGAGTGCAGACCGGACAGTTTCGTTCCGGATTGATAAGAACGCGCCGGAACTAAAGATTTCGGGTGCCGCGTCCGGATCGTCACTAAGTTCCGGAACAACGTTGACATTCAGCATGACAGAGGCTTTCTGGAAGGATGCATCCGGAACGATCACGATTACGAGAAAAGCCGGAGATGGTGCATCAGAGTCTACATATAAGACAATCGATGTGAAACCGACCGGACGTGTAACTACATTGACAGAGTCTCTGAGTGAGACCGGTGAGTACAATGTGAAGTTTACAGCCAAGGACCGGGCCGGTCACACGTCAGAAGCTTCAAACTATACAGTCAAGATTGATACAAATAAACCTGTTATTACATTGAAAGGTGTCAAGAATAACGATAAGACGACAAAAGAAGTAGAATTCCAGGCTCAGATTGACGAGGACTTCTATCTGTCAAAGTCGGTAATCATCAATGCAACAAGAACTTACCTTGATGAGAAGACCCACAAAGAGAAGACGGAAGACATCAAGATTACCGGATACAATCCGACTGCAGCGACGACACTGATCCGGAACACGTTTACCGAGGATGGTATTTACAAGATTCAGCTGCTGTGTAAGGATGCGGCTGGAAATGAAGACTCACAGGATGTGTCATTCACAATCGACAAGACAAAGCCGGTGATCGATTCCAAGGTACTTGGCGGATATGCAGGCAAACTGACAGCATTTGCCTGGGACTATGACTTGAACGATATTGTATATGACCTGACAGTCTGTGATGTTCATATGTACCTGAACGGAACTGAGTATGATGGTACCTCGGAAGTGGAAGACGGTGCGTATGAGATGAAGATTGTTGCGGAGGATGAACTTGGCAACAAGACCGAAGAAACAGCAGATTTTACACTCGATACAAAAGCACCAACATTTATTGTGACGGGTGTGGAAGATGGAGAAGTGAAAAATGAGCAATATGATATCCAGGTATCTTTGCAGCTTGGCGAAGACATTTTGGATTCTGTGGAACTGAATGGAAAAGCAATTACGATTGCGGACAACCAGGCAAGCATTACAGTCACAGAAAAAGGTGATTATAAGCTTACGATGAAGGCACATGATGATGCAGGAAACCAGGCGGAAAAGACAATCAGTTTCCGCTATGGACAGAAGAAAGCAATATGGCTGTTCATCGTGCTTGGAGTCGCCGGTGTCGCGATTCTCGGCGGCGGAATCATCTTTGCGGCTGGACATCGCAAAAAAGAGAAATAAAACGCGTAAAATGTAAACGCTTGTAAAGGAAAACAGGAGTATGGAAGTGCATACTCCTGTTTTTACTTGCAAACACAGGAACTGCATATTATAATTGAAAAAATGTAGAGATAACTGCCGGATGGTGTCATGGATCGCCTGACAGCATCTGCGGTTGACGGGATAGAACCAGAAAACAACGGAGGTTACCGTATGGTGGATGTTGCGATGCTGACAGAGCGTGGGGGAAGAGCGCACAACGAGGATTATATAACAAAAGCAGAATATAAAGATCAGATTTGCCTGATCCTTTGTGATGGACTTGGCGGGCATGCCTGCGGGGAAGTGGCATCGGAACTGGTTGCGACAAGTGTGGCAAAACATTTTGAAAAGCAGGGGTATTATCCGGATTTTCTGAAGGAGGCATTTGAAGAGGCGCAGCAGGCGCTGCTTGCGGAACAGGAAAAAAGAGATCTGGTTAATTCGATGAAGACAACACTTGTCGTGCTTGTGATCACGCCGGAGATCATCCAGTGGGCACATATTGGCGACAGCCGCCTGTACCGGATCTATGAGAATGGCACAAAGTATCAGAGGACGCGTGACCACAGTCTTGTGCAGATTCTGTGTGATACCGGTGAGATCAAAGAGTCGGAAATCCGCGAACACGAGGACCGGAATAAGCTCATGCGCGCGATGGGCGCAAAATGGGGAAACAAGACGTACGATGTGAGTGCTGTTTTGGAGCGCGGCGGGAAGCAGGCGTTTGTGCTGATGACGGATGGCTTCTGGGAGTATGTCTACGAGGAAGAAATGCTTGCAACGCTTCGTGACGCGGACAGCGCGGAGGCGTGGATCCGCGCGATGGAGAACTATGTGCTTGAGCGGGCAGATCTGACAAAGACCGATAATTATTCCGCGATTGCGGTTCGGGTGGAAGGATAAATACGGAGATTTTATACAACGGAGGTTAGACAACATGTTTCGAGCAGTTGTATTTGACATGGATGGTGTGATTACGGACACTGAGAAATTGTATCGCCGATACCAGTTGGAAATAGGCAGAAGGCTGGGAATTCCGGATGACGTGATGACCGTTGCCTGTGAGAAGATCGCAGGAGGCAACAAGTTTACGAATAAGCCGCGGTTTGAAGCGGTGGTAGGCAGAGGTATTGACTATTTAGAGTTTCGGGCAGAAGTTATCAAGAATCTGGATGCACATATCCGGACCTATGGTGTGGAGTTAAAGCCGGGTGTGGCAGAGACTTTGAAGTATCTGAAAGAAAAAGGCGTGAAGGTCGGACTCGCTACTTCCACGGCACGTGATCGTGCGACCGGCTACCTGAAGTCCCATCAGATTGATCAGTATTTTGACAAGCTGGTATTCGGGGATGCGATAGCGCATGGCAAACCGGCACCGGATATATATCTGAAAGCATGTGAGATGCTGGATGTGAAACCGGAGGATGCAATCGCGGTGGAGGATTCTATCAACGGAATCGTATCCGCAGGAAGCGCAGGCATGTATCCGGTCATGGTGATCGATCTGATTGAGCCGAACGATACTACGAAACAATACGCAAAGAAAGTATTTGAATTCGGACGCATCGACCGTCTGAAGGAATTAATATAGTGTCGAACGAATTGACGATGCGGACAGATGATGTGCGTCGAATCAGATCGGCATACATCTTCGAAGTAAACAGTATCTCGTTTGACACGGGAACAATAGGGAGGATAGAAAGATGAGTAACGTGAATTTACTGGTAGTGATTTTAAAACATGCGGAGCTTGTAAGTGAGATTTGCAAGGAGCTTGTAGAAGAAGGTGTGCACGGAGGAACAATCGTGGATGGTACTGGTATGGCAAGCGTTGTGGAGCAGATGGATGATCTTCCGATCTTTGGCATGCTGCGTTCCATTCTAGCAGATGATGACGAGAAGGAAGTTGCGAAAATGATGTTTTTCGTTGTAGATGACGACGAGATGCAGAAAGCACGGAAGACAATAAACAAAGTGATTGGATTGGACAAGCCAAATACCGGTATCATGTTTGCGGTTCCTGTATCCTTTGTAGAAGGGCTGGGGGCATAGAGAGATGGATTTGAATATACTTACTTATTTAGGAATTATGCTTCTGGCGGCGCTGATTGCGGGCAAGATTGTGAAACAGATGCGCCTCCCGAACGTAACAGGATACCTGGTGATTGGACTTTTGATCGGTCCACACTGCCTGAATCTTTTGAGTGAAGAACTGATTGACAGCATGGATCTGGTGACAGAACTTGCACTTGGCTGTATCGCGTTTTCTATCGGTGCAGAATTCAAGATGTCATTTTTGAAAAAAGTCGGCAAAGCGCCGATCGTCATCGGAATCACCGAAGGTATGGGCGCTGTATTTGTTGTCGATACGGTATTGCTGCTGCTTGGCTATGATGTCAGTTTTGCACTTGCACTTGGTGCAATTGCTTCCGCAACAGCGGCGGCATCTACGATGATGATCGTCAAACAGTATAAGACAAAAGGCCCGGTTACAAATACATTGCTTCCGGTTGTTGCCTTAGATGATGCAGTGGCGCTGATCGCCTATGGACTCTCGATGGCGGTTGCAAATGTCATGAGTTCGAGCGGAAGTGCACCGATCGGCAAGCTTTTGATTTCCCCATGCATCGAGATCTTTGGCGGCCTGTTGTTTGGCGCAGTGCTCGGCGTGATCATGACGTTGCTTGTCAAAGTCTACACCGGACGTGGAAACCGGCTTGCCATCACAATCATGATGATCTGTCTGTGCGTCGGCATCTCGGATATGGTAGGGTTTTCTTCCCTGCTTGCCTGCATGATGCTAAGCACGATATTTGCAAATATCTCAAAACAGTGTGATAAAATCTACGAACCGCTCGACCGGATCACTCCGCCGATTTATATGATGTTTTTCATCCTGTCCGGTGCATCACTCGATGTGACGGTTATCGTGTCAGTCGGTGTCGTCGGCGCGGTTTATGTCATCGGCCGTATCATCGGGAAAGCACTCGGCGCAGCATTTGGTGCGAAGATTTCAAAGGCACCGAAAGTTGTCCAGAAATGGCTTGGCCTGACACTTGTTCCGCAGGAAGGTGTGGCAATCGGACTTGCCACTTCCGCAGGAAAATCCCTGCCACAGTATGCGGCACAGATTCAGACGATCGTGCTCTGTGGAGTCGTTATCTATGAGCTGATCGGACCGGTCATCACGAAGATCGCATTGAAAAAGTCCGGCGAACTGATTGAGGAACCAAAGAAGAAAACACCTGCGAAAGCATAGGAATAAGCTTGCATAAAAGCAGCCTGGATGTCATATATATTTACCAAGGTATGTGTTGTTTCGGATGGAAATCCGCATAGATACTATGTACATTGCCGTCTGGAACCAAAATATGGATTGGAGTAAAGATATATGGAAAAAAAGGCTGCTTTTTGCATGTTGAAGGCTTTGATCATGGCGTATGTTGTGACAGGCGTGCTGCTTGTTGTTTTATCATTTGCCTTATGGAAGCTTGGAATCAGTGAACTCCTCATCGGACTTGGTGTGACAGGCATCTATCTTTTTTCCTGTGCTGCGGGCGGATTTTTTATCGGGAAATGCATGGAGACAAAAAGGCTTCTGTGGGGGTTCCTGATCGGCTTTTTGTATGCGCTTTTGCTCATTGTCGTTTCACTCATTGCCAGAGGCGGATTTCAGGGATTTGCGCATGGGGAACCTGCCAGATTGCTTGTCTGCCTGTGCGGTGGTGCAATCGGAGCGTTTCTGTCGTAACGGAAAGCTGGCACGTAAAAAATAATCGTGACAAACGCGGGGGATTGTGTTACAATGCCCTTATATCATGCGGGGAGAAGCGCAAGTTGCCAAATTCCCGCTAAAAATCAGAGCAGGAGGAAACTAAGATGAAGAGAATTAAGACTTTGACACAGAAGACAATGAAGAGCACAGTTGTAAAGGGTGGCTGTGGCGAGTGCCAGACATCTTGCCAGTCTGCATGCAAGACAAGCTGCACAGTTGGTAACCAGAGCTGCGAGAACAAATAATTACAGATAAAGAAGTGTGAACATGCACTTCACGAAGGAAGGGGATGTCCTGCGATGTCCCCTTTCTTCGTGAAATATTCAATGAACTACCCTCTTGGGGTTAGAAAACGTAGAGTGTAAAGCAATCACTTATAGAAAAGAGAAAATAGGAGTGACAAGGAAAGTGGTACACCAGTACAAGAACAATGGGTATAATATCGTGCTTGATGTGTGCAGCGGCTCCGTACATGTAGTGGACGACCTCGTATACGACATGGTCGCATTGTATGAGGAACATGATCTGGCAGCGATAACAGATGCAATTTTCGAAAAGTATGGAGATACCTATAGCAAGGAAGATATCCAGGATGCATACTCTGATATCACAGAACTGAAGGACAGCGGACAGCTGTTTACAGAGGATGAATTCAAGGATGTTATTATCGATTTTAAGAAGAGAAAGACCGTGGTCAAAGCACTCTGTCTACATATCGCCCATGACTGCAACCTCGCCTGCAAGTATTGCTTCGCAGATGAAGGCGAGTATCATGGACAGAAACGGGAACTTATGAGTTTGGAAGTAGGCAAGCAGGCGATTGACTTTTTGATAGAAAATTCCGGGAACCGCGTGAATCTCGAAGTTGATTTCTTCGGCGGCGAGCCGCTGATGAACTTCGATGTGGTGAAGGAGATTGTGGCATACGGACGAAGCAAGGAGAAAGCGGCAAACAAGAATTTCCGTTTCACTCTGACGACAAACGGTATGCTGTTAAATGATGAAGTCATAGATTTCTGCAACAAAGAGATCTCAAACGTGGTATTAAGTCTCGATGGCAGAAAAGAAATCAACGACAAGATGCGCCCGACCAGAAATGGCAAAGGCAGCTATGACATCATCGTACCGAAGTTCCAGAAATTCGTGGAGAAGCGCGGCGACAAGAGTTATTATGTGCGCGGTACATTTACGAGAAACAATCTGGATTTCACAAAAGACTTTGAACTTATGACAGAACTTGGGTTCAAGGAGATTTCGATTGAACCGGTTGTGACACCGGATGAGAACGATTATGCAATCCGTGAGGAAGATCTGCCGGCAGTCTTTGAACAGTATGACAAGCTGGCTGTGGATCTGATCCGCAGGGAGAAGGAAGGAAAGCCGGTGACATTCTTCCATTATAAGCTTGACTTAAATGGCGGACCGTGCGTGTACAAGCGCCTGTCCGGGTGTGGTTCCGGAACAGAATATCTGGCGGTGACACCGACCGGAGATCTGTATCCGTGTCATCAGTTCGTCGGACATGATGAGTACAAGCTGGGAGATGTATTCCATGGCGTAGACCGGACGGACATCGTGGACGAATTCAAGCAGAATAACGTTTACGCAAAAGAAAAATGTAAAAACTGCTTTGCGCGGTTTTACTGCAGTGGCGGCTGTGCGGCAAATTCCTACCAGTTCCATGGCAATATATTAGACACATACGATATCGGCTGTGAATTGCAACGCAAGCGTGTCGAATGTGCGATTATGATGAAAGCTGCTCTCGCCGATGAAGATGCGGCAGAGTAAAATAAGTGAAGGAGAGACAAAAAGATGAAGAAGACAAAAAGAAAAGCAGTCATCAATCTGATTATTTTCTTCCTGCTTTTGGCTGGCGGCATCTATATGGCAATCGCGGGTGTAGGCAAGAACGAATCCGGTAAGACTGCAAATGTTCCACTCGGACTGGATCTGCAGGGCGGATTATCCGTAACGTATGAGATTCAGGATGAGAAACCGACGAAGGATGAGATTGACGCGACGGTTGACAAGCTGCAGCGAAGAGTCGATGAGTATAGCTCAGAAGGTGAAGTATATCAGGAAGGTGATGACCGGATCACAGTTGAAATCCCTTTGAATACAGAAAAAGTGGATGCCCATGATGTGTTAGATGAGCTCGGTCAGCCGGGACAGCTTCTGTTCCTTGATTCTGCGAATTATACAATCTGGCAGGGAAACCAAAACAATGGAAAAAACGATGCTTACGAAACTGTTCTGACGGGATCTGATATCAAGAACGCACAGGCAGGTGTGGACGATAGCGGCACAGTCAAGGACTATGTTGTTCAGCTGCAATTTACAGAGGAAGGTACACAGAAGTTTGCAACTGCAACGACTGCAAATGTCGGAAAGCCGATTTATATTATCTATGATGGAAAAGTTGTAAGTGCTCCGACAGTACAGAATGCAATTACAGATGGAAATGCTGTAATCAACAAGATTTCTGATTATGACGAGGCAGAAAACTTGGCTGCAACAATCAAAATTGGTGCACTTCCGCTTGAATTAAAGCAGATTCAGTATAATATTGTTGGTGCGAAGCTTGGACAGAAGGCTGTCTCTACGAGCCTGATCGCCGGTGCAATCGGTTTTGCACTGGTATGTATCCTGATGATTGTTTTGTACCGGTTCCCTGGTGTGATTGCCAGTCTGGCGCTGACCGGATATGTTGTATTGATGCTTCTGATCTTAAGTATCCGTCACATCACTCTGACACTGCCGGGTATCGCAGGTATCATCCTGTCAATCGGTATGGCGGTCGATGCGAACGTTATTATCTTCACACGTATCCGTGAGGAAATCGCTGCCGGAAACAGCGTGCGTGCGGCAGTCAAGGCAGGATTTTCAAAAGCACTTTCAGCTATTTTGGATGGTAACATCACAACACTCATTGCGACGGTTGTATTGATGCTCCTTGGCTCTGGTAGTATCAAGGGCTTCGCAGTTACATTGATGCTTGGTATTATTCTTTCTATGTTTACTGCACTTGTTGTGACAAAGATGCTTTTAAATGCGTTTGTTGAACTTGGCGTACAGAATGTGAAGATGTATGGCAAGGCAAAAGAACCGAAGGTTCATGGCTATGTGAAGAACTTCAAAATCTGTGGCGTGGTTTCTCTGATTGTGATCATTACAGGACTGGCATTCCTTGGTGTGAACCATGCAAGAATTGGCAAAGCACTGAATTATAGTCTGGAATTCACAGGTGGTACATCCACAACTGCTACATTTGCGGATGATGATGTCTACACACTGGAACGTGCAGAAAAAGAGGTTGCACCGGCGATTGCGGAAGCAGTTGGAATCGATGCAGGCACAATCCAGATCCAGACAGTAGAAGGAAACAACCAGGTTATCTTCAAGACATCTGAGCTTACAGAAGATCA
>ERZ1034998.1091-NODE-1091-length-16268-cov-5.187997_pt1 | contig 16268 bp, 15 predicted proteins | sample MGYA00520621_ERZ1034998 | MGnify/ENA primary metagenome ERZ1034998 (study PRJEB33766, sample SAMN09781748) | gut metagenome | biome: gut microbiome | host: Homo sapiens | place: Madagascar | study: EMG produced TPA metagenomics assembly of the PRJNA485056 data...
GTGTAAAATGAGGGCAAATACGGTTGTATTTGCCCTTTTTTCGCTTTATAGGAATATATTTACCGGAAAAAAACGTTTTCTTTGCAAAAAATGTAAAAACTGTATTTTTAACGATTTACAAGATACATGGGAAATGGTAGAATAAATGGTGATATAGATACAATATATGGAGGTCGCCTTCGATGGCAGGACGATTTAATCTATTTCAATTAAATACGAATTTGCGCCGCCATCCGAATCGCAGCAAGAAAGCAGCAACGACACCGATAAATAAATCAACCAGTGGAGTAAAGGGTAAGATGGAAAACTTTGAGAAGGAAATAACGATTATTGGACAGAGCGAGCCTGCACGCAGATCAGAGGCAGATGCCTGGGCGGATGCGTTAAAGCAGATGGGTGAGCGTGTCCCGGAGACACAGGAATATCGCAGACAGCCACAGGTGGAGGAGACGGATGTACAGAAGCCGGAAACGGAAGAAGTCTCTCAGACTGTAACACCGGCGGTCGAATCCTACAAGTCAGCATCACAGGCGGATGCAGAGTTTACCGAGGTGCAGGATGATTTCCTTCTGGCTCGTATTGATGAATTCCGTGAGAAGGCACAGCAGCTCCAGCAGCTTTTGCGCACGAAGGAAGAGAAGGCGGAAGAACTTCAGCAGATCGTAAATGAGCGCAGCGATAAAGCAGAGGAGCTTCAGCAGATTGTAAATGAGCGTCAGGAAAAGGCGGATGGAATTACTGCTGAGGTTGCAAAGCAGATCAATTATATGGCAGATAAGGTAGATGCGAAGCTGGATGCTTTGGATCAGTCCATGGCACGGATGCAGAAAGCGTCAGAGGTGGCTGCCAATACAAGAGCGCAGGAGACGAACCGTGCAATCCTCCAGATCACAGAGCAGTTCGGTGAGGTGAAGCAGGTTTCCGACAAGTTAGACGAGATAAAGAATGAGCTTTCCGACAAGATTGACGCAACAAAGGATACGCTTTCAAACAAGCTGGACGAGACAAAGACCGAGCTTACAGAGAAGCAGGATACAACAAAGAGTGAGCTTTCCGATAAGATCCACACCGAGAGCGTACAGAGTTATCGCAACACGCAGGAGCTTATCAAGAACCTCGACAACCATCTGAATAAGATGGACGATCTGGATAAGAAGATCAGCTCGACCAAGTCACTTTCTACAACAATTGTTGTTCTTACAATTCTTGATATTCTGGGTGTCGCAGCAGCTGTTGTGCTTTCACTTGGTATTTTTTAAATGAGAAGTCTAATCTCCCTGGCAATGCCGGGGAGATTGAATGATAAAATGCAATTCCAAATTAAAATGGAGTTGCTTTTTTTGATAGGAGATTTATATGGAAGAACGTGATGTATGGGTGGTCGGTCACCGGCACCCGGATACTGATTCAATCTGTGCGGCGATCGCGTATGCAGATTACAAGAACCGGCTTGAAACCCAAAATCAGACAATAGACGGCAAGAAGAACAGATACATTGCCAAAAGAGCCGGCAATGTCAATGCGGAAACCGCGTATGTATTGCAGTTTTTCGGCGAGAAAGCACCGGAGCTTATCAGTGACGTCGGCACACAGATCCGGGATATTTCTATCCGGAGAACGGAAGGGGTAAGCAGTCATATTTCCATGAAAAAGGCATGGGAGATGATGAAGATCCTAAAGGTGGTAAGCCTTCCGGTCGTAAACACTAGGAATCAGCTTGAAGGCTTGATCGTTACCGGGGATATTGCAAAGTCCTACATGGATGTATACGACAATTATGTTCTTTCCACGGCACGCACACAGTACAAGAATATTGTGGAGACATTGCAGGGTAAGGTGCTTACCGGCAATGAGCATGGCTATTTTGTCAAGGGAAAGGTTGTGGTTGGAGTTGGAACAGAAGTAAACCTCGGCGGTAGTATCGAGCCGGATGATCTGGTTATCCTTGGAGACAGGGAGGAGGCGCAGCTTCTTGCAATCGAGGAAAATTGCAGCTGCCTGATCGTGACCAACGGACTTGAAGTGTCGCAGGCGGTCATTAACGCTGCGGCTGTGCGGGATGTGGTCGTAATCAGTACCCCGTATGAGACGTTTACGGTGGCGCGCCTGATCAATCAGAGTATGCCGATCAAGTTCTTTATGACAAAGGATGATATCATTCATTTTCACATGGACGATTATGTGGATGAGGTGCGTGAGGCGATGACGAAGATCCGGCATCGCGATTTCCCGATACTCGATGAGAATCAGAACTATGTCGGAATGATCTCCAGACGTAACCTCTTAAGCGGACAGAAAAAACAGATCATTCTGGTGGATCACAACGAAAAATCGCAGGCAGTCAGCAATATCGAGGAGGCGGAGATCCTTGAGATCATCGACCACCACAGACTCGGAAGCCTTGAGACGATCGCACCGGTATACTTCCGTAATCAGCCGCTTGGCTGTACTTCCACGATCATTTATCAGATGTATCAGGAGCAGCAGATAGAGATTGCAAAGCCGATCGCTGGAATTTTGTGCGCAGCAATCCTTTCCGATACGCTCATGTTCCGTTCACCGACCTGCACACCGGCCGATCGGGCAGCGGCAGAAGCACTTGCGCGGATTGCAGAAATCAATGTGACGGAATTTGCACAGAAGATGTTCGAGGCGGGAAGTGACTTTGAAAATAAGACAGACGAAGAAATCTTTAATCAGGATTTTAAAATTTTCCACTCAGGGGATATCAGCTTTGGCGTTGCGCAGATCAGCGCGATGAGCCAGACAGAGCTTGCAAGGGTAGAGGAGCGGGTTGCCCCGATCCTGCCACAGATGCTCTTAGAGAAAAAGACTGAGATGATCTTTGTGATGCTGACTGATATTTTAGAGGAATCCACAAGACTTATCTTTGTGGGAGAGGATGCGAAGAACGTGATCACCGATGCGTTTGGCGCACCGGAAGGGGATGAAATCGAGCTTAAGGGTGTTGTTTCCCGAAAGAAACAGCTCATCCCGGCACTGATGAACGCACTTGCAGAGCGGTAGCTATCGCTGCTCGCGGGGCGTGTGTCCGAACAGCTTGAGATACGCGCGTGAAAAGGTGGAATAATTTTTGAAGCCGCTCTCATAACAGGCGGTGGTTATCGGAACGCCGGAGGTGATCAGATCACGGGCTAAAAGCAGCCGCTTCGTGGAGAGATAGTTCCCGATGGAATAGCCGGTTTCTTCCTTGAAGGTATGCATCAGGTAGTAGCGGTTGATGTAGAAGGTGTCGGCAAGCTTCTCGATGCTGATGTCGTCGGCGAGATGTTCATTCAGATAATTCAATACGGTAAGGATCTTCTGGTTGGAAGAGGAGGTTGGTATATACTCGATTCCATCCCGGAGAGCCGCGCGGTTGAGCTGTATCATAAATTCCAGGAAGAGAATGTGGTGATACAGCTCATTTGCATATTCGGCGCTCTCGAAGGATTGCAGGAGCTGGCGGATGATCTGCCCGAGATGGCTGCTCTCAAATGCCGGAACACGCAGAACATGCGAATGGTTGTCATGTGCCCGCTGCAGACACAGCGAGAGATCGACATCATCCTGCCGGTACTGATCCAGAAAATTCTGGGATATGTAGATGATGATGCGCTCGTAGGTAGAGTTGTCCAGTAACACCGGACGATGTACCTCACCTGCCGGAACAAATACGATGTCGTTCGGACGCAGGCCATACGAGCGCCCCTCGATCTGATAGGAGACATTTCCCTTCAGAAAAATAAGAACCTTATGAAAATCATGGAAGTGAAAATCAACCTCTTTCATGTTTGCATCCACAAGATGGAAGATGCGGAAATTGGAATCTAAATACCCTGTTTTTTCATAAACCGACATCGTGTTCTCCTTTTGGCAGTTCGCTTGTTTGTCATTACTTACATCTTATATCGGGAAAGCACGATTTGCAATAAAAATAACACATAATGTATTTATTACATAAAAAGTGCGGGTTATACTAGAATCAGTGGGCAGTATGTGTGAAATTGTGTCCGGAAAATCTGGATGAAAATATAGAAAACAGGAAGGGGCAGGTATATGAAGTTTACAAAAATGCATGGATGTGGAAATGATTATGTGTATGTGAATCTGTTTGAGGAGGAGATCGCAGATCCGTCTGCACTTTCCATTGTGATCAGTGACCGGCATTTCGGAATCGGATCTGACGGACTTATCACGATCGGACCGTCGGAGGCTGCGGATTTTCGGATGCGTATTTACAACGCGGACGGCTCGGAGGCTGAGATGTGCGGTAACGGTATCCGCTGTGTGGCAAAGTATGTATATGATCACAAGCTGACCGACAAGACGGAAATCTCCGTGGAATCGGGAGCAGGGATCAAATACCTGACACTCTATACGGAAAATGGTAAGGTCGCAAAGGTTCGCGTGGATATGGGAGAACCGATCTTAGAACCGCAGAATATTCCGGTGATCGCGGATCACAGCCCGGTTGTAGATGAACCGATCACGGTTGGAGATAAAGAGTGGCACATGACCTGTGTATCCATGGGAAATCCGCATGCGGTAGTTTTTGTGGACGATGTAGAGAGCTTCCCACTTGAAACTTACGGTCCGCTTTTTGAGCATCATGAGCGTTTCCCGAAGCGAACCAACACAGAGTTTGTACAGGTCATTTCAAGAACGGAAGCTGCTATGCGCGTCTGGGAGAGAGGATCTGCCGAGACGTGGGCGTGTGGAACAGGAACCTGCGCATCGGTCATGGCATGTATCTTAAACGGGCTGACCGAGGATGAGGTGCTGGTACATCTGCGTGGCGGAGATTTGTTAATTGCATACGATAGAACAAACAATCACATTTATATGACAGGACCTGCTACGGAAGTGTTTAGCGGCGTATATGAGGCTTAGGAGGAAAATAAAATGCAGATAAAACAATTACTGGAACGGATGGAGTACACCGTACTGTGCGGAAGCATTGATACGGAGATCACCACATTGGTATATGATTCAAGAAAGGTGGAGAAGGGTTCCGCGTTTGTATGTATTTCCGGAACTGTCCGCGACGCGCATGACTTCATCCCGGAGGTTGTGGAAAAAGGGGCAGCCGTTGTGATCGTCGAGAAGAATGTGGAACTTCTTCCGGGAGTCACATACATTAAAGTAGATAATTCAAGAAAAGCACTTGCGTACCTGTCTGCGGCATATTTCGGGTATCCGGCAGAACACATCAAGACGATCGGCATAACCGGAACCAAGGGAAAGACAACGACAACCTATATGGTAAAATCGATCCTTGACGGTGCAGGAATAAAGACAGGACTTATCGGCACGATCGAGACGATCATCGGCGACGAGCATATCCCTTCTGCCAATACGACACCGGAGTCCTTTATCGTACAGAAGTATTTCCGGAAGATGGTGGATGCGGGGCTGGATGCTGTCGTGATGGAGGTTTCCTCCCAGGCGTTGATGCTTGACCGTGTTGCGGGATTTGTCTTTGACATCGGTGTATTTACGAACCTTGAGCCGGATCACATCGGAGAAAATGAACATAAGGATTTTGCGGACTATATGCATTGCAAGAGCCTGTTGTTCCAGCAGTGCAACATCGGAATCTTCAACGGGGACAGCGAACATCTTGATGGAATCCTAAAAGGGCATACCTGCAAGGTACTGACCTTTGGCTACGGAAGCAGCAACGATCTGCGCGCGGAGAATGTAGAACTCTTAAAGGATAATGGTGCGCTTGGCGTTAAGTACCATGTTGCCGGAATGGCTGATTTTGATGTGGAGGTCAATGTGCCGGGCACATTCAGTGTGTATAATTCTTTGACCGCGATCGCCATCTGTGAACAGTTTGCAGTACCGACAGAAAAAATTAAAAGTACATTAAAGAATGTACATGTAAAGGGAAGAATCGAACTTGTGCCGGTATCCCCACATTATACGATCATGATCGATTACGCGCACAATGCAATGGCTTTGGAGAGCCTTCTGACAACGCTGCGCGAGTATGAGCCGGGACGGCTGGTTTGCGTGTTCGGCTGTGGCGGAAACCGCGCCAAATCCCGCAGATACGAGATGGGAGAGGTGTCTTCAAGGCTTGCAGATCTCACGGTTGTTACATCCGATAATCCTAGAAATGAGGAACCGATGGACATTATCGCGGATATCCTCATCGGTGTGAAGAAGCAAAGCGGAGCGTATGTTACAATTCCGGACAGAAAGGAAGCAATCGCATATTGCATGAAAAATGCAAAGGAGGGCGACATTATCGTGCTTGCCGGAAAGGGACATGAGGACTATCAGGAGATCAAGGGGGTAAAGCATCACATGGATGAGCGCGAGCTGATCGCGGACATTGTCAGGGAGATGGAGCAGAAATAGTTTTTTTGATTTTAAAGGAGAGATTGGCATGGAGGTTTTTACTGGATCAGGAGTGGCACTTATTACGCCTTTTAAAGAGGATAAGCAGGTTGATTTTGAGATGCTGGCGACCTTAATTGACCGACAGATAAACGGGCATACGGATGCAATCATCGTATGTGGAACGACTGGGGAGCCGGCAACATTGTCACCGGAGGAACGGAAAAAGGTGATCGATTTTGCGGTAAAGAGAGTAGGAAAACGCATTCCGGTAATCGTGGGAACCGGTGCAAACAGTACCGAATGCGCAGTCGAAAATGCGAAGGAGGCACAGCGTCTTGGCGCGGATGCGATCCTCGTTGTGACACCTTTTTATAACAAGGCTACACAAAAGGGGCTGTATCTGCATTACAAGATGATCGCGGATGCAGTGTCGCTGCCGGTGATCCTCTACAATGTTCCATCGCGAACCGGATGCAATTTATTGCCGCAGACGATCAAGGATATTGCAGATTCCTGCGCGAATATCGCAGGAGTGAAGGAGGCATCCGGAAACATCAGCCAGATTGCCGATCTGGCTAAGCTGGTGGGCGGTCGCGTGGCAATCTATTCGGGAAATGACGACCAGATTGTTCCGATCCTTTCCCTCGGAGGAAAAGGCGTGATCTCGGTGCTGGCAAATGTATTTCCGCAGCAGACACATGATATGGTTGCTGCATATCTGGATGGCAATACGAAGGAGGCTCTGCAATTACAGCTGGAGTATCTGCCGTTTGTGCACGCGCTGTTTTCGGAGGTTAATCCGATCCCGGTAAAAGCTGCAATGGAAGAGATTGGTTATCCATGCGGAGGGCTGCGGCTTCCTTTGACAGAGATTGAGGATGCACACCGGAAGGCATTGGTGGAAGAATTACATAAGCTAATAAAATCTTGAATTAATTTAGAGGACTAATATGGGAAAACAGAATTGGAAGGGCGGCAACATGCTGAATCCTGTGCCAGCGGTTATGGTCAGCGTGGCAGATGCAGCCGGAAAAGACAATATTATAACGATCGCGTGGGCGGGAACTGTCTGTACAAATCCGCCGATGGTATCCATATCCGTGCGCCCGGAGCGCTACTCCTATCATATGCTGGAGGAGAGTGGGGAATTTGTGATCAACCTGACAAATGAGAAGCTGGTAAAGGCGTGTGATTATTGCGGCGTGACAAGCGGGAGAAGTATTGACAAATTCGATGCGATGCAGCTGACGAGACTGCCGATGCCGCATGTGAAGGCTCCGGGGATCGCGGAGAGCCCGGTTAATATGGAGTGTCGTATCGTGGAGAAAAAGCCGCTCGGAAGCCATACGATGTTTTTGGCAGAAGTGGTAGGTGTCACAGTAGAAGATTCCTATATGGACGAAAACGGAAAATTCCACTTAAACGACACCGGACTCGTCATGTATTCACATGGTCAGTATTACAGTCTCGGAGAGCTGCTTGGTTCCTTTGGATACAGTATAAAGAAAGCACGCTAATTTAACAGCGTGTCCATCAGATAAGCGTAAGCGTCCCCGCTATTCTGCTTCCAGTGGGCACAGATGCTTTCTGCCTGTTCCTTTGTGTTTACCTGAAGTGTCAGGTCGATAATGGTATCGCCATCATTTTTGACCTGACAGCGCACCTCATATTTCTGGTTCCGCAGTCTGCGGTAGTCGGACATGATCGAATTTTCCTGACGAAACTCCCACTTGTTCTGTTCAAAGTATGTGCGGACATCTTCTTCGATTCCCTCCGTAATCTTCTCGCGGAAAAATCCAAGCGTCTCTTTGCCGGCTGCAGTGAGCGTGTACTGTGTGGTCGAGCGCACGGTGTTTGCCTCGATCAGACGGGCATCGACGAGATTTCCGATCACTTCCTGCACACGAAAGTAGTCAGTATATTCCTGTTCCAGGAAAAAATTGGAAAGCTGTGTGTTGGAGAGCGCAAAGCCTGCGCGGTCTAACATATAGAGGATTGTCAATTTATATATGGTAAATGGTTCAGCCATTGTGATATTCCTTTCCCTGCCAGCTGTCGCGCTCGGCGAAGCGGCGATTTAGTGTATTCAGTACGTTCTTTTTGTCGGCGCTCCACATCGGAGCAATCAATAGATTCTTTGGACCATCGCCGGTCAGACGGTGGATGATCATCTGCGGCGGCAGCATCTCTACACAATCAATCACAAGATCACAGTATTCCTCCAGCGTAAAAACAGGAAACGGATGCTCCTCATACATCTGTGCGAGTGCCGTCCCTTTTAAAACATGAAGTAACTGCAGCTTGACACCGGCGACACCGGAGCCGGCAATGTATGCAACCGACTGCTTCATCATTTCTACAGTCTCACCCGGAAGCCCCAAGATTAAGTGTGCGATCACCGGAATCCCGGCTGCTCTAAGATGCGAGAGCGCATCGGAAAACTGTGCGAAGGTCGTTCCCGTTTTCATGCGGGAGAGCGTGTCATCGAAGATGGTCTGCAATCCAAGCTCCACCCAGACCGGCTTAACCTTGCTTAAGTCGGCAAGAAGTGCAATGACTTCATCACTTAGACAGTCACTTCGGGTGGCAATGGAGAGTGCTGCAACATCCGGGCTGGCAAGTGCCTCCTCATAGATGCGGCGCAGTCTGGAAACCGGGGCATAGGTGTTGGTAAATGCCTGAAAGTAAGCGATAAACCTGTGGCAGCTGGTCTTGCGCCGGATGCGTTCCTGTGCGGAGACTAGCTGCTCGCTGATCGGAAGAAAAGCGTCTGCGGCGAAGTCCCCGGAGCCACCGGCACTGCAAAAGGCACACCCGTCAGTGCCGAGTGTGCCATCGCGGTTCGGACAGGTCATGCCTGCATTCAGTGACAGGCGGTAGACCTTTTCTCCGAAGGTTGTTTTGCAATAATCATTGAAGGAGTAGTAGCGGTTCATCCTTCTACCTTACGATGTGGCTTTTGACAGCGGCACTGACAACATCAGCTACGCGTGGATCAAATGCCTCCGGCATGATAAAGTCATCCCGCAGTTCTTCGTCACTTACAAGGTGTGCAAGCGCCTCGGCAGCAGCGAGCTTCATTTCTTCGGTGATCTGTGTCGCGCGTCCCTCTAGCGCACCGCGGAAAATTCCAGGAAATGCGATAACGTTGTTGACCTGATTTGGAAAATCGCTTCGTCCGGTTCCGACTACGCGGGCACCGGCAGCTTTTGCAACATCCGGCATGATCTCAGGAACAGGGTTTGCCATTGCAAAAAGGATGGAATCCTTGTTCATGGAAGCTACCATCTCCGGTGTGACGATGTTCGGAGCGGAGACACCGACAAAAATGTCTGCGCCAGCGAGTGCGTCTGCAAGTGTTCCGGAGGCGTTCTCAAGGTTGGTAACCTCGGTCATTTTCTGCTGCATCCAGTTGAGATCCGGGTAGGAGCTGCCGATGATTCCGTGGCGGTCGCACATGGTCACATGCTTAAAGCCGTAGGTAAGGAGCAGCTTGGTGATCGCAACTCCGGCAGAACCGGCACCGTTGACAACGACCTTGCAGTCCTCCTTTTTCTTGCCGGTAAGGCGAAGCCCGTTGATGATTCCGGCGAGAACCACGATCGCAGTTCCGTGCTGGTCATCATGGAAAACAGGAATGTCAAGCATCTCCTTTAAGCGTTCCTCAATCTCAAAGCAGCGTGGAGCGGAGATGTCCTCAAGGTTGATGCCGCCGAAGCCCGGAGCAATATTCTTGACAGCGGTGATGATCTCCTCGGTGTCCTGAGTGTCGAGACAGATCGGAACCGCATTGACATTGCCAAATTCTTTAAAAAGAACGCATTTTCCCTCCATGACCGGCATGGCGGCATAAGGTCCGATATTGCCAAGACCAAGAACGGCGCTTCCGTCGGATACGACTGCAACTGTGTTTGCCTTCCAGGTGTAGGTGTATGCAGCATCCTTATCCTCGGCAATCACCTTGCACGGCTCGGCGACACCTGGCGTATAAGCAATAGCCAGATCCTCTCTGGAATTGACCTTGGACTTTGCGGTCGTCTCAAGCTTGCCGTTCCATTCCTTATGCATCATTAATGCTTTTTCTTTTTGATCCATGATGATTTTCCTTCCTGTGTTTATGTTTTTTCCTTTTATTGCTGAGCGATTATTTATAGTCTTGTAACATGATACCATTGTGGCAAAGGCAAATCAAGAACAAAGCGACCGATTCTTTGCACGCATAAAAAAAGACTTTCTTTTTGGAAAAGAATGATGTATACTATAAAAACAAACAATAGTAGTCTTGTAGCCGTTTCGGCTTTTTACCCCAGCAGGAAGAATTGAAGATAAGGAGTAATGGATGAGAGAAAAGTATGAGAGCCTGTCGCTGACCGTATTGAAGGATCTGGCGAAGGCAAGGAACATAAAAGGTGTTACAGGAATGAAGAAGGCAGAACTTATCGAGCGTATGCTTGAGGAGGACGAGAAGGAAAAGGAGAGGGAAAAGCCAAGACGTCCGGAGAATGCAGCACCGCAGGCAAGAACGACCTACACGCAGACTGCACCACACACCACAAGAAACACCTATTCGCAGAATGCACAGCAGAATCCGAGAAGCTCCTATTCACAGGAGAGAAGTGCGACGCAGCCAAATGCACAGCAGCCTTCCGATGATGCGAATGCCATCAAGGAGGATATTGCCGGACTTGACAGTGGAATCAACGTCAGCGGAATCCTTGAGGTTATGCAGGACGGATTCGGCTTTATCCGAAGCGAGAATTATATGCCGGGAGAGAATGATATTTATGTCTCCCCGTCACAGATCCGCCGTTTTAATTTAAAGACCGGAGATATCGTATCCGGCAATACCAGAATCAAGAGCGAGAAAGAGAAGTTCTCAGCACTTTTGTATGTGACCGCGGTAAACGGCATGAATCCGGGTGAGGCACAGCGCAGAACTAATTTTGAGAACTTAACCCCAATCTTCCCGAACCAGAGACTCCGTCTGGAGCGTCCGGGCGCAAGCGTTGCCATGCGAGTTGTGGATCTTGTGTCACCGATCGGAAAAGGGCAAAGAGGTATGATCGTTTCACAACCGAAGGCAGGTAAGACAACTCTCTTAAAGGAAGTGGCAAAGTCTGTACTCTGCAACAACCCGGAGATGCATCTGATCATCCTGCTGATTGATGAGCGACCGGAGGAAGTTACGGATATCAAGGAAGCAATCCAGGGAGATAATGTTGAGATCATTTATTCTACGTTTGATGAGCTGCCAGAGCACCACAAGCGTGTTTCAGAGATGGTGATCGAGCGCGCAAAGCGCCTTGTTGAGCAGAAGAAGGACGTTATCATACTGCTCGACAGCATCACACGTCTTGCAAGAGCGTACAACCTTACGGTTCCGCCAAGCGGACGCACCCTGTCCGGTGGTCTTGATCCGGCGGCACTTCACATGCCAAAGCGGTTTTTTGGTGCGGCAAGAAATATGCGGGAGGGCGGAAGCCTTACCATTCTTGCAACAGCACTCGTTGACACCGGAAGCAAGATGGACGATGTTGTGTACGAGGAATTTAAGGGAACCGGTAACATGGAACTGGTACTTGACCGTAAGCTTTCCGAGAAGCGTATTTTCCCTGCAATCGACATTGTAAAGTCCGGTACAAGAAGAGAGGATCTTTTACTTACACCGGACGAGCAGGCAGCAATGGACAATATGCGCAAGGCCCTAAACGGCATGAGAGCGGACGAGGCGGTGGAGAATATCCTCAATATGTTCGCCCACACGCGCAACAATGCGGAAGTAGTGAATATGATACGCAAAAATCGTATTTTATAAGGAATATTTTTGCAAATAACTATTGCAATCGCAAATGCGCTATGCTACAATGAGTAAGCTGTTTATCGGGATGTAAACGGACGATCGTGTCATTGCTCGCAGTAAGTACCATATACGGATCGGGTATACGGGTATAGAGTAATGTAACATATATTAAACGATAAGACATAGAAGAGGTGAAATTATGAGAGAAGGAATCCATCCAGATTACTACCAGGCAACCGTAACCTGCAACTGTGGTAACACATTCGTTACAGGATCTACCAAGCCGGAAATCCACGTTGAAATTTGTTCTAAGTGCCATCCATTCTACACCGGACAGCAGAAGGCTAACCAGGCACGTGGACGTATCGAGCAGTTCAACAAGAAATACGGCATGAACTAGTTCATGAGCATTCAGCGGATAAGGTTGAGGTAGTGATGCCTCAACCTTTTTTACTTTGCAGGAAAATTCTTTCCTTTATTTCTAAAGTAAGGATGCCCTGCTGGGATGTGCTCTGTGTGGAAGCAAAGCGGCATTTGTGTGGAATTGAAGCTGCATTTACATATCCACTCGGGCGCGCAAAGAGTCACAAGGTGACGATTTGGTCCTTGATGGAAAGTAACTTGGGAGGTATCAGATGAAATATTCAGGTGTCGGAGGACAGGCGGTAATGGAAGGCGTTATGATGCGCAACGGTGATACATACGCGGTTGCGGTGCGCAAGCCTGACCATGAGATCGAGGTAAAGACAGACCATTACAAGGGACCTGGAAATGAACATATATTGCGGAAGATACCAATCCTGCGAGGTGTGATCAGCTTTGTGGATTCGCTGTATCTGGGCATGAGCACGCTGATGTTTTCTGCGTCTTTTTTTGAGGACGAGGAGGACAACGCGAAGAAAAAGGATGTTGCGGCAGGAAAGAAAGAAAGCGGAAGCGGTGCAACTGTGAAAGCAGGAAGCGGCGAGGGTACTGTGGCTGCGGAAGAAAAAAGCGGTAAGAGTGCCGCGCAGAAGGAGAAGGAAGATAAACTCTTGATGGGTGGAACGGTTGCTTTATCGATCGTTCTTGCACTTGCAATATTTTTTGTGCTTCCTTACTTTTTATCCGGACTGTTTTGCAAGTTTATCACATCGGATATTTTGATCGCGCTGATCGAGGGACTTATCCGGCTTGCCATCTTTATCGGATATATTTATGCAATTAGCTTCATGCCGGATATCAAGCGTGTTTTTATGTACCACGGGGCAGAGCACAAATGCATAAACTGCATCGAGCATGGGCTGGAGCTGAACGTGGAAAATGTGCGCAAAAGCTCTAAAGAACACAAGCGCTGTGGAACGAGCTTTTTGCTGATCGTCATGTTGATCAGTATCGTATTTTTTATGTTTGTGCGTGTGGATTCAAAGATACTGCGGCTAGTGATCCGGCTTCTTTTAATTCCGGTGATTGCAGGTGTATCATATGAATTTATCCGCTTTGCGGGACGTTATGATAATTGGTTTGTAAATTTGATCAGCAAGCCCGGACTTTGGATGCAGCGTCTTACGACTTCAGAGCCGGATGACGACATGATCGAGGTCGGAATTGCGTCTGTTGAAGCAGTTTTTGATTGGAAAACGTGGCAGAAGGAACAGCATCTATGACATATCGGGAAGCATTGGACAATGGAGAAAAAATTTTACAAAAGGCGGACATTCTGGATGCAAAAAATGATGCCTGGCTTCTAATGGCGATGGCGTGTCAGATCGACCATACTTTTTATTATGTGAATATGGACGAACAGATGGAACAGGAGCAGCTGGACAATTACGAGTGCCTGATCAGAAAGAGAGGCGAGCATGTTCCACTCCAGTACATAACCGGAGAGCAGGAATTTATGGGACTGCGTTTCCATGTAAATTCCAACGTGCTCATTCCAAGACAGGACACGGAGACGCTGGTAGAGGAAGCATTAAAGCGCATCTCTCCTGGGATGAAGGTGCTGGATCTGTGTACCGGCTCCGGCTGTGTGTTGATCAGCATTCTAAAGAATTGTGAGGGGATCGAAGGCTGGGGTTATGACATTTCCAAGCAGGCGCTTCTCGTTGCAAAGGAGAATGCAAAGCTCAACGATGTGGCTGCGAACTTCGAGCGCAGTGATCTGTTTGACAATGTTATGGACACCTTTGATGTGATCGTGTCCAATCCGCCGTATATACCGACGGAGGAGATCCTGACGCTGATGCCGGAGGTGGCACAGTTTGAGCCAACGATTGCTCTGGACGGAAAAGAGGATGGACTTTATTTTTACCGGAAGATCATTTCCGGCTGCAAGGATTTTTTGAATCCGGATGGAATGGTTTTGTTTGAAATTGGCTGCGATCAGGGCAGTGCGGTCAGCAAGATGATGCGGTATGCAGGCTTTTCCGAGGTACAGGTGATTCAGGATCTGGCGCACCACGATCGTGTTGTGTTCGGAAAGTTGTAGCGCAGGTAATTTGCGCATACTGTGTGAAAACAAAAAAGCGCATGGATGCTGTTTGACCGAGCACATAGATATATGGATATAGAAAGGAATAATGCAGGATGTTTGATAAGTTAGAAGATTTGCTCCATCATTATGAGGAGCTTATGAATACATTGAGTGAGCCGGATGTTGCGAATGATACAAAGCGGTTTCAAAAGCTGATGAAGGAGCAGAGTGATCTTGCTCCGATTGTTGACGCATACAGGGAGTACAAGCAGTGCAAGCAGAACATTGAGGATGCACTTATGATGCTCGATGAGGAAGCTGATGAAGAGATGCGCGAGATGGCGAAGGAAGAATTGAATGATTCCAAAGCGCGTGTTGCAGAGCTTGAGGACAAGCTTAAGATCCTTCTTCTGCCAAAGGATCCAAACGATGACAAGAACGTTATCGTGGAGATCCGTGCAGGCGCAGGTGGGGAGGAAGCTGCGCTGTTTGCCGCAGAGATTTATCGTATGTATGTACATTATGCGGAGAGCCGCCGCTGGAAGGTTGAGACGCTCGAAGCGGATGAGACCGGAATCGGAGGTATGAAGTCCGTTGATTTTATGGTTACCGGACAGGGTGCGTACTCTGTCTTGAAGTATGAATCAGGTGTACATCGTGTACAGCGCGTACCGGAAACGGAGTCGCAGGGACGTATTCAGACCTCGACCTGTTCCGTTGCCGTTATGCCGGAGGCAGAGGATGTCGAGATCGAGATCAACGAAAAGGATATCCGTATTGACGTTATGCGTGCATCCGGAAATGGTGGACAGTGTGTCAATACAACAGACTCCGCCGTTCGCCTGACGCATTACCCGACCGGTATCGTTATTTACAGCCAGACTGAAAAGTCACAGCTCCAGAATAAGGAAAAAGCGTTTGCCCTTCTCCGTGCAAAGCTGTATGACCTCGAATTGCAGAAGAAGCAGGACGCAGAATCTGAGATGCGCCGCAGCCAGATCGGAACCGGAGACCGCTCCGAGAAGATCCGTACCTACAATTTCCCACAGGGCAGAGTTACCGACCACAGAATCAACCTTACTCTGTACAAGCTGGATAAGATCATGAACGGCGATATCCAGGAGATCATTGATGCCTGCATCGCAGCCGACCAGGCGAAGAAGCTCGCAAATATGAATGAATAATACGGATGCAAAGTGTAAGAAAGCCCGCGTCCCCTGATTGCAGGGGGATGCGGGCTTTTTGTGTTTCGTGTGAATTACATTGGGATTGAGGAAATGTGGAGGATTTGCAAGAGAGGGTGTGGGAGTTTTGGTAAGGGGGCAGGAGTGCTGGGGTATAGGCACCCATATTTGTGCAGAAATACCCCGACGAAAGTTGGGCGCGGGGTATAGGCACCCATATTTGCGCGGAAATACCCCAATGGGAGCAGGCTGCGGGGTATAGGCACCCATATTTGCGCGGAAATACCCCGATGGGAGCAGGCTGCGGGGTATAGACACCCATATTTGTATAGAAATACCCCGGTGAGAGCTGGGCGCGGGGTATAGGCACCCATATTTGCGCGGAAATACCCCGACGGGAGCAGGCTGCGGGGTATAGGCACCCATATTTGCGTAGAAATACCCCGACGGGAGCAGGCTGCGGGGTATAGGCACC
>ERZ1034998.1093-NODE-1093-length-16254-cov-5.072597_pt1 | contig 16254 bp, 3 predicted proteins | sample MGYA00520621_ERZ1034998 | MGnify/ENA primary metagenome ERZ1034998 (study PRJEB33766, sample SAMN09781748) | gut metagenome | biome: gut microbiome | host: Homo sapiens | place: Madagascar | study: EMG produced TPA metagenomics assembly of the PRJNA485056 data...
CGGCTTTAATAATGTGATAAAGAGTTAAGCGTTAACGCCTCTGCTCTTTATATTAAGTTTTGTTTTCGGCTCAGAGCGAGAACCCTTCGCATTTAGCAGAACCATTCTTGAACGCGTATACCGACCACGTAATTTCTGTAGAAGTTACTTTTAAAGTATCTCCGTCGACCGTCATTACGATAACCTTACCGTCAAAACTGTCGTTCGACTTATAAGTCGATCCTCTATCCCAAGAAACACTGTTTTCGGGAAGAATTGTAAGAGTTAATGTAGTTCCGGTGAGAACCGCGGTAAACTTAACCCTCAATCCGTCTCCGTTCGTGGACAAATAACCGCTTATCATCGGAGAATCATCAAAAACAATTTGGAAAGGCGTTGTACTAGTAGATGATTCGCTATAACTTCCACTAAACGTAAGAGCTGCAAACACGCTCTTGCCGAGGAATTGCTTGTTTGCAACGTCGATACCGTAAGTCGTGGAAGTTTCGCCGTCGAATATAGTTATGTTAGCACCGTTTACGACGTAAGTCTTTCCGTCGCCTGCGCCGCCGAAGCCGTCAAGCGTTATCGTGCTGTTATCGGGCAAGGTGTAAGCACCTTCGTATCCGTCGAGAACCTTAGCGTAAGTGCCGTTTCCGAGATCGACTATAACTTCTTTCATCGAATTTGCGGCAACGAATTTAATCGTTCTTTCGGCAACTACCGTGTAATCTACCGCTACGCCGCCGACCGTTACGTTGCCGTATCCGTCGACAATGATTTCGCCGTAATCGCCGGTGTAAGTTCCCGCCAAACCGTCGTTTTCGAGAACAGTCTTTCCGACAACCTTAGCAACAGTTACGCCGTTTACTTTAACCGTGAAATCTTTACCCGTGATGTTTGTCGCTTCCGCGCCTTCAAGAGTTGCGTTCGCAACGATTATGCTGTTGTAAAGGAATGCTGTTTTCGTTGTTTCGTCCTTATAAGTAATTACAAGGTATGCAACGTAAGAACTTCCCACATCGCTACGTCCGGTATACGCTACGGAAGAAACCTTGGAAATATCAACGCCGAGATCGGTATCCGTCCCGACGCCGTCAGCCTTTCCTCCGCCGTATTTTCTCCACATCAGACCGAGTTCTTTATTGAAGTAGTAATACGTTCCGTCAAGAACCATAGCGCCGTCGGTTATAGCCGCCTGCTCACCGGTAAGCGTTCCCGATTTCGAACCGTATTTATACGTTCCGTTCGCATTGACAACCAAAACATCTCTCGAGAATTTATTTTCAGTCTGGGACGATTTGGTACCGTAAAGGTTCCAGCCTTTATACGTTCCGTAAGACTGAGGCGCGTCAACCCACTTAGCGTAGTAAGTGGTGTCGCCCTCGAGAACCGTGGACGTGGAAGCCTCTTCGCCGAACGAACCGTCGTCGTGCTTGAGGAACCAGCCCGCAAACACCTTTTCGCCGAACTTAACGTCTGCCGCAACGGTGGGAATTCCGCTGACGTTATCGCCGACGTACTTATCGGCAACAACAACCGCTTCGGTACCCTGTCCGTTATAATCGAATTTAAGGGTTACAGCCGCAGTCCACTTAGCGTAAAGAATTTTATCTTCGGTGGGCGTGTAAGTAGTTTTAGCCGCCGTAGTAAGTCCTTCGTCCTCGAACCAACCCCAGAATTTGAAACCTTCCGCCGTGGGCTTTTCGGTTACGGTGTACTGAACGTTCTTGGCAACTTCCTCTTCCTTATCGACGCCGTGACCCATATAATTATAGGTGATTTTCACTGTCGGTTGTTCCGCTATATACATAGTGGTTTCGCCGTCTGCGATAAGTTCAACGCTGTAATAAACGGTATTATTGCTCAGGTATACGTCGAATCCGGCTTCTGTCTGAGTGTAAGTACCGACTTCGTCGCCGAGTTTCGCAACGCCTGCGCCGTTGAAGAACAATACTCCGAACGTTCCGCTGAAGTCTTCATAACGACCTTTATATTCGTCGATAGCGGTAACGAAACTGCCGCTGCTGTTCTTCGCGAACTCTTCGACAAGCGTTTCTCCGTTATAAACGAAGAGGTTGAGCGCGTTTTTGATATCCGCGACCGCAACTGCTTTGCCGTCGAAATCCTTAAACGAAGCGTTGACATAGAACTCGCTTTCACCGGTAAACAACGAATAATTCGCGTTCTCTTTGTTCTTATCGGTAAACGTCATGAATACGTGATACTTTTTATTATCCGCAGTCATTCTGTATGCAGTGAAGTCAGATGCCGTATAGGCACTGTTATAAGAAATCAAGAACATGAACGTGTTGTTTCCGTTGAGGTTCGTAGAGTTGTTAGACTTGGAAACTGCAATTATTCCTGTAGCCGCATCATATATACCATAGTATATATTGGTGCTATAGGAAGTTTTATTCGTAACGGTAACAACCGATTTACTTCCTTCAGCAAATTTGATTTCAACAGTTCCGCTACTGAAACCGTTATAAGACGTAAGGTTAGCTTTTCCGAAGAAATCAACAGCGAGAGCGTAAGACTCATTGTTGTTTCTTACGTCCACAGAACTCGAAACGTTAACAACAAGATAAGAACCGTAGAACGGAGAAGGATCGACCCACTTAGCATAGTAGGTGGTATCACCCTCGAGAACAGTATCGGTAGAAGCCTCTGCGCCATAAGTTCCGTCGCCATTCTTGACGAACCAACCGGCGAATACCTTATCGCCGAACTTAACGTTTGCCGCGTCGGGAATTCCGCTTACCTTGTCGCCTACGTATTTATCGTCAACTTCGACCGTAGCCGTACCCTGACCGTCATAATCGAATTTAAGGCTTACCTTTGCATCCCACTTAGCGTAGAACGTAATGTCCGCGTTTGCAGTAAACGAAGAACCTGCTTCAACCTTTTCGGTAAGAGCCGCGTCCTTATACCAGCCGCGGAAGATAAATCCGTCGGCTACGGGAGTTTCAGCAAGAACGGTTTGCGTACTGTTTTTATCCACTTTTGCGGTAACGTTTTCGCCGTGTCCGCCGTAGTTATACGTTACGGAAACCTGAGGAACGGCAACAACGCAGGAGTTATCGGCTTTGTTAAGAGTTATTTCTCTATAACCTGCCGCAAGAGTTACGCCGATTACGTTTTCTTTTACTACGGTATAAGGAACAAGTTCCTCGCCGACTTTAACGCCGCCGCCCGCGCCGACCTTGACAACCGTTCCGTCGGTTGCGGTATAAGAGCCTGCCATGTCGGGATTAAGCGGAGCAAGAGCAAATATCTCTATTCCGTTAATTCTGAAGTTTCTGATATACGCAGTATCGGAGCCGCCGGAGCCGCCGCCGTCTTTCTGATAAGTGACGCGGACTCTCTGGTTGGTGTCACCGGGATCATACGTAATCACAGTGGAAAGAGTTTTCCATTTCCAGTCGCACGCCTTGCCGCCTGCGGTGACGGACTTCCATTCCGGACCATACCAGATAGTCATAAAATCCCACTTGGATTCGGCTTCGGACTCGCAATAATAATCAAAAGAAATTTCGGCAATGCCGGACGTAACGGTTATTTCAAATTCCGCTTTCGAACTGTTTATACCCTTATTGCCACTCTTCCAATATTTATTTACGGAATCATATTCAAACGTGTAAGAGTCGAGTTTAAACGAAACGTTGCCGGCAAAACTCCACTTACCGTAAACTTTGGTGATACTTTCGCTTGCAACGGCGTCCGCGGCAAGTTCCGTGGCGAAATCAGCGTCAAGATACCAGCCGTCGAACTTATAACCGTCTTTAACGACAAGTTTATCGGCAAGTTTTTCCGCAAGGTATTCGGCAACGACCGCGCCCTTGGGAACGTCTATACCCTCAACGCCGTTTCCGTTACCGATATCGGCTTCGACGGGGAATTTAACATATTTCGCTTTGATAGTAATACCGTCGTCGCTATCCATGAAATTATCGCCCTGCTGCAACTTTTCCTCTTTGCCTTCAACAACAATGTAATAGCCGTCGAAAGTATCGTCGCCCGACTTATCGGGAAGAGCCGCAAGCATATCGTTGCCTACGCCGGCGGTAATCGTTTTCGTTCCGCCTTCGATTTTTTCGTCTTCGAGAGTTACGGTAATCTTAGCCGCCCAGACCGCTTCGAGAGTGATATCTCCCTCAACGACAATGTAATCGGTTGCGATAAGTTCACCGTTGAGTTTCCAACCCTTGAACAACTGGGTTGCGGTGTCGGCAAGTTTATGATCCGCCAACTTGAACGCGGTGAACGTGTTGACCGTGACGGTTTCTTTTCCGTCGTGTCCTTCGCCGACGTTGAACGAAACTTCGCTCATCGGCTTAATCGCCGTGTATTTTCCGTCTGCGAAAGTTACGTAACAGAACTCGCAGACAAGTCCGTCGCCGTCAACGAAAGTAAGTTCGACTTTTTCGTCTTTGACTACGTAAGAACCGACTTTTTCGCCGAGTTTCGCCTCGCCCATTCCGTCAAGAGTGAGAACGGGTTCGCCCTCGCCGCCTTCGTAAACGCCGTAGTAAAGACCGAGTTTGACTATCTCCCCGTTCTTAACGCCGTAAGCAACGACGTCCGCGCCGCTCTTTTTAACGATAAACGTGAAGCCGTCCGCAAGGTATCTGAGTTCTTTAAGGTCGCTTGCAACCAAAGCGTTGCCTGCGATATCGGCAAACGTTATGCCGAATTCAACTTTTCCGTCGTAAACGATTACCGAAACGGCTGTTCCGTTTTTCAGAGTAACGGTCATAGCCTTGGGCATATTATTGCCCGCGCCGCTCGAAACGATCGCGCTTCCTTCGATATTCTCGTCGGAAGGAACGAATACGTAATTCCCGGATCCGATTTTTTCATCGTTTTTACTTGTGCCGACAACGATAACGCCTGTGGTTTTATCTACGTAGCCGTAGTAAACGTCCTGCAGGAAGCCTTCGTCCGCGCCGGCGTCGAGAGCGTATCCTTCATAACCCCATTCGTCGGATTCGCTCGACGAGTTTTTGTATTTAGAAACGAATTTCATCTTGCCGGCTGCGTAATCAACCCATTCGAAAGTCAAAGTCGCGTCCGAGTAAAATGACGTTTCGTATTTTATAGCCTTATCACCGGTGACGCCCTTCTTGTCGAACGTCATAACCGATTTAAACACGGCGACAGAGCCGTAAAGATTTACGTTCGCTCCGGAATATTTTTCGGCCAGATGACATACCGAGCAAGCACCCGATACGAAATTATGATCGCCGAGTTCGCCGACGATATGTTCGCTGCTGATTACCTTATCGCAATCTTTGCAACGTACGACGCTGTCGTAAGAACCGACGACAAGGCAAGTTGCAGGAACTTCGTTTTCTTTTACCGCATCCTTGGGGGTGTGGTTGTCCGGATTGACGGGGATTTCGACCGCGTTGCCCTCTACAGGCGTTCCGTCCTCGTGGAAGAAATTATGACATACGGCACATTCCTTATATGCGATGTTACCGGCCGCGACGCAAGTTGCCGCTTTTGCGGGAACGAGTTCGCCGAGTTGATGCTTGGGCGCAACCTGCACGGTAACTTTGCCGTACTTTTCGGAAGTATACTCCACTTCTCCGCCGACGCAAGCGTCGGCAACGTCTGCCCCCTTGGTCCACACGGTTGCATCGCCGAGCGCGGGAACGTCTTCCTCTTTCTCTTCGTTACATTCGCACTTCATTTTCGCTTTGCCCTTTTCCGTCAGAGTGGGCTTTTGAACCCACGCGGAAAATTCGTCGTAAGCATGTGTGTGCGTTTCGGAAGTCGTTTCAGAACCTGTTTCGGAACCGGTTTCGGTTTCCGTTGCCGTTTCAGAGTCGGTTTCGGTTTCCGTTGCGGTTTCCGTAGACGAAACGGTTTCGCCGGTACTTTCCGACGTCATCGGATCGCCGCACGAAATGAACATTCCGAGCGCGAAGATCAGAACAGATAATAACACTATTATCTTTGTCTTCATATTTTTGCCTCCTAAAAAATTTCTTGTTTTATAAATACGATTTATAAACTTTTTAAACGGAAAAGCCGCGCCGGTTTTTATCTTCACGATCCCGGCTGATTTTGCCCGTCTGCCGTTCTCTCTGCCGCCTGTCGGGCGAAATTTCCGACGCCGTACAGAAAAAAGATAAATATCGGAACTGTAAACTTTCCCATTTTACAATGTATATTATAATCCCGCAGGGTGCGTTTGTCTACTGTTTTTAAGGCGTTTTTGGAAAAAAGAATATTATTTTTCAAGCATTTTACGCATTATTTTTCTAATTTATCTCTATTATAAGCGTTTCTTATGGTTTTTTGCTTTTGCATATTTATGCAAATATATGTATATTGTTGCGGAATTATTCAGCAAAGTAAAAACGCCGCGATTTTTCGCGACGTTTTTTCTCTTTAATAGTTAGCCACAGATGAAGTCGAATCCCGCTCTGAGGTTGCCTAATTCCGACATCGACTGCTCCGACGAGATAGATTTGATACGCAGTTCGTCCAAAGTCCACAAGTCGGTACATTCCATCGTTATCGTACAGCCGTTTATGACGACGGTGACCGTTGCGCCGGAAACCGAAAACGTTCCGCTGCCGATATACGGGGGTTTGTTTTCCATATCCATACCCGAATAAGTATATCCGATCGAAACCGTTCCGTTATCGCCGAAAACGAGCGAGTACAGGAAAATGCTGCCGTCGTCGTCCATCGAAGTCGCCACGTCTTTCGTGTAGGTTACGCCGCCGAAATCAGCCGCGCTTATTCCGCCGCGATCCTCGAATTTGCCTGCGTTTTCGCCGCTAAGCCCCACGCGGACTCTCTTGACCAACCCCGCGGAATTCATGAGAATAAGCCTTGCTCCCGCATCGGTTTTGTCATAGATTTTGTAAGTCCAGGAGGACGAATCCAGCGTTGCGCCGCCGAAACCGTCGATAACGAGCGTCTGCGTTCCGCCAGCGACATCGGCGTAAGTTCCGTCGAGCATATCCGAAACAACCAGTCCGTTTTTCTCGTCGCCGAGCGACGCGATTTTGAACACGTAAACCCTTTCGTCGATGGTAAATTTCAAAATCGAACCGACGGCGATATCCTTGACGGCTTCGCCGCTTACGGTTGTGATTTCGACCTTGTTGCCAAGACTTGAAAGCGACGACGAAACATAGAACACGTTGCCGCCGGAAGTTGCGAACGAACGGACTATCAGCGTTCCGTTACCGGCATACTTAACGCTCCCCGCGGAATAATATTCGGTAATTATCAAGCCGCCGTTTACGCCGTAAACCGAGAGAATTCCGTCGGAATCGACTTCGCAGGTAAGAACTATATCGTCATACCCCGCCGCGTTTACGGTTACGTAAAGTTTCGTGTTCGTTTCGTCCGCATGAGCAAGCCCCGTGTAAGTCACCCCGTCGAAAACGAACGTGACCTCGCCGAACGAGTTCATCGAGAACGAACTTAAACCGCTGAGCGAATTTCCGTAATTTCTCGCGAAACCCTTGCCGCTTTCAAACAACTCGTCGAGAATCTGAATGGCGAAAAGTTTGGATACGACTGCTCCGCTCTCGTTTTTAAGGTTAACGGCGACGTAATAGAACCCTGCGACGCCGAGATTTCTCGCGACCTTATCCGTATCGACGACAGGCAAAGAACCGACCGTGCCTTTCTTCTGCCCGAGAGTGTATTCGCCGTCCTTGGTGACGATTCTCACGGTGTTATAAATCGCGTCTTTATCTTCGCCTTTGTAGAACACCGTTCTTCCGAGCGAAACGACCGCGCCTTTCGTCATACAGACGTTCTCGAACGAAGTTCCTTTTTTAAACTCGTCGCCGAGATCTTCCGCTGTGAGTACGTTTCCGAATTCGTCTACCGAAACAACGCCTTTCGTTTTCGAGAGTTGTTTCGCGCTGTCGTAAAACTCGAGCGTCATTATCCTGCCCGAAACGGTATAGGCGAATCCGTAATGACCGGTGAGTTCGCCCGAAACGTCGATTACTCCCCTGCCGAAGCCGTCGATAAAAATAAATTTTCCGTCCGCGCTCTTGTACATGCCGAAATATTCGTCTTTTTCGACCACGGCGAAAGTTCCGTTTTCGGTGTCGAGTTTAAACTTGTATGAGAACGGCGTGACCGTTATTTTCTCTTCGGCGTCGTCCTTCTCTTTCGTGTCGAACGCTATTTTGTACTCGACCTTTTTCGTGTCGTTCTTTTTGTCGAGAGTTTCGACTTTGATTCCGTATATCGTGAACGTGCTGTTCTTTGCGGACGACGAAGAATACTTCATACCGTAAGCGTTCGCCGGGTTAAGAGAGAACAACACTCCGCTATCCGTTTTGAGAGAACAAGCGTTTCCCGTTCCTATGGAAAGAGTTGCGGAACGACCGTCCACTCTGCCGCTGAAAACGGCGTTTTCAAACGGATTTTCGGACGCGTTTCTGTCGATTCTGCCGATTCCGTTCGCGATTACGAGTATTTTATAATTATCGTCGCCGAGAGGTACGTCTATCTTTTCTCCGACCGATTTTGCCGTTATGCCGGCGGGGATTTCGGTAAATCCGTATCCGACGGAATAATAATAATCGTTATTTACGTACGCGTCGAGTTTAATCCTTATCGCAAACCACTTTGTTTCGCCGCTTTCGACGTTTTTAGCCTTGTAAAGATATATCGAAGATATTCCCGAATAAGCGTTGGAATAAACGGTTTTACCCTCCGACGATGAATGAGCCTCGATGACGTCGGTTACGTTCCACACGCCTTTTTTGAAGTAGACGAGCGGTCTTTTCGCGTCGGTGTAAGCCATTCTGAGTTCGTTATAAGGGATAAGAACGACAACGCCGTCGATAAACACCGCTTTATGCCTGTTCGTTCCGAGCATAAAATCGAAACCGTAATCGCAGTATTCCACGTCCGTGGCGGCGATTTCGTGAACGTTCATTCCGATGCTTTTGCCTGCGGTTTTGCCCACGATCATATCGCCTATCGATACCGACGGTTTCGCGTCCTCGGCAATATCTCCGTCCTCGCCCTCCACCGCTTCCGTCGCGATGGTTTTATCGTAAGTTTCATAATTGCCGGCGTACTCCGCGGGAATCACGGACACCTGCGCGTAACGGACGACGCCCTTATAATTAACGCTCGCTGCGTAAACTCCGGGAACGGCGACGTCGACTCTGCCGCTTATCATATCCGGCGTGACGTTCACGGCTTTGCCGTCGTCGTACACTCTGAACAGATCGGGAAGGTAAAGATCTTCGCCGGTATACACCGAAATATTGTCGGCGTAAACCGATATTCCGCCTTTAACGACAACCGTAAATTCCGCCGTTATCGGCTCGGCGTCCGCGCCGTAAACGTAAAGTTCGACAGCGACGGTCTGTTCGCCCGAAGCAAGCGGATCGAAATCGTTCTTAATTTCATAATAAGTCGTGAGCGAGTTCACGCTTCCCTTATTCCTGGTGAAACTCTGCTTATATCCGTCTGCGTAAAGAACGATATTATCGAGAACGTTATAATTTTTAGCGTCGCTTCCGAGTTCGACCACGTCGTCGACGTAACCGAGTTCGTACACGCGCGGAACGACTTTATAAGTTATCTTAGCCGATTTTGCCGCGGCGAATTTGGGCGCTCCGCGCCCTACGTTGACGTCGTTATACAAAATATGCAACGTCACTTCGTAAGTTCCTGCGATGTTGAAATCGACGGTACTCGTATCCGCGTAAGCCTGAATTCCGTAAAATCTCGCGCCGTTGATATATACCTCGAAATCGCTTGCGAAATCGTACTTGTTTATATCCGTGCCTTTCTTTATCGAAACGGTGTCGCCGTGAGCGTATTTTATCAGCACGCCCGTGATTTTTTTAACGGTAGCCACCTTTACACGGTTTTCGTATCTGAGCGTTATTTCGCACGTGTCGCCCGCGGAAAAATCGATTTCGCCGCTTATCATATCGGGCGTGACTTCGATTTGCTTGCCGTTTTTCGTTATCTCGAAAACGTCTGTGGGGGATATCGCGTCGCTTTCAAAAACCTCGGCGGTTTTAACCTTGATTAAAACCGAACCTTCTTCTCTTACGTTGACTTTTATCGCTTTTGTTTCTCTGCCCTTTCCGTCCGGCGAAGCGTAAGTGAGTTTCACCTCGCAGGTATCGCCGAGCGTCGCGTTTTCGAGCGCGGACTTATCGAGCGTTACGCCCGAAGATTTAACGTCCACGCGCTTTCCGTCCTCGTAAACGTAAAAGTCGGACAAAAAGTCGTAAGCCGCGAGTTCGTCGGGACTGAGGTCTATTTCGCCGTAAGCCGCGCCGATTTTTATTACGTGCTTATCTACGACGTGAACGACGGTTTTCGCTCTTCTCGAGCCGATGAGAAGATTTATCTCGTAATCGCCGACTACGGGAGAAACTTCGCCCGTTATCATATCGTCGGTTACTTCAACTTCTTTGTTATCGAGAGTTACGCCGAAAAGCGCGGTGAGTTTCAATTCTTCCGCGCAACCGACGTAAACGTAAACGTCGGGTTCGAGAGCCGCGGCTACGTAAGGCGTTTCGGTGACTTCAACCCAGAGTTTCGCCGACGAACCGCTGTAAGAACAGGTTATGACGTAAGTATCGGGATCGGGTTTAAGCGCGGACAAATCGAGATATTCCGGTTTAACCTCCGCTTCGTTACCGTTGACGCTGACGGAAAAATGTTTCGTGTAATCGTATTTGAATATATCGGAATCTTTTACCGTTATCTTCGTTGTTAAAGCCTGAACGAAAACGTCGGTTTCTTCGACTACGTTGATCGTTACCGACGCCGTTTGTCCGCCGAAAGAACAAGTCGCCACATACTTTCCGAGTTCTTTTTTGACGGCGGATTTATCGATATATTCGCTTTTTACCGCTCTTTTAACGTCGTTGACGTAAATCTCGAAAAGGGTTTCGTAACTGAACGATTCAACGGCATCCAGGGCTACGTTTGCTTCGGCTTTTTTCGCTTTTACCTCCACACCTTCGAGCGGCGTAACCGACGAAACGGAATCTTTCGATTCCGTTTCGCCCGTACCGCAGGATGCAGCCGCAAAAGTGAGAAATACCGCCATTATCGCGGCTATTGCCGCAAGGTATTTTTTCACGTGGCAATCCTCCTTTTTCGTTTAAAAGGGAACTATTTCCGTCAAAGGGAATTTATCCCCTATTATTTAGACGGATTCCAATCTCCTTTAGCGTAAATGTGGATATAGAACGTCTTGTAGCCGATGTTTTCCACTCTGATTATAAGACCGTGGTCGCCGGCATTGTCGTTGATATAGCACTTCTGACGAGTTTTGCTCGACGTTCCTTCTTTGAGAATATAGCCCGCTTCATAATCGGTGAACCCGCATTTTTCCATTTCCACGGAAAGTTTGTCGATTACTTCGTTATACTTTTTGAGCGAAAGACCGCGGTTGGAATCGAGATCCACGTCGTCAAGCCAGACGTTGAATTTAACTTCGGGCTTATAAACGTAACCCTGAGAATTTTTATCGCCTGTGTTGAAGTAATCGTGGAATACTTTGCTCGAGAAGTTATCCGCGAATATGCTCGAGAATACCATGGGCGAAGGAATCGCGTCTGCCGCGGCTTTACCGGTGGCTGCATTCGTGCCGAACACTCTGTTGAGAAGATCCTGCGCGTTGGTCGTTTCCGCGTCCGCGGTGTCCGTCGCGCGGTATTCGGCTTCGAAATAACTCCACGAAGTCGGGTATTCCTTGGTTACGTAGTTTTCCGCAGAGAACAAGTCGGCGGGAAGAACCGACGTACCGAAATTGCTGTACTCGGTGTTATAATAACCGTAATAAGTATCGATGATGTTGTAAGCGAAAGTTACGCCGACAAGACGAATTTCTTTCGTTTTTCTGTTATAGTAAACGTTGACGCTGAGCGCCTGTTTTGCGTCGCTCGTTGCGTAGTTTGCATAATCCTTCATGCAGAATTCGCTCGCTACTTCCTTAACGATTACGGAGTCTTTAAGCGAATAAGAATAAAGTCTTCCGTCGGGATCTCCGTCTACGGACGTCATGCTGGAGAACGCGAACACATACGGAGAAACGTCGAATCCCGGAAGTCTGGAGGAAACGTTGCCCGTCTTTCTGCTCTTTCCGACGAGTTTGCCGCCCGAATACTCGAACTGCTCGTAAGTGTTGTCGCTGTTCTGTTTGAAGCCGTAAACGTCGGTTCTGTATCCGCCGTTGCTGTATTCGATGGTTTTGTTAAGAAGCACGCCGTCGGCGGCAACTACACCCATATAACCCACTTCGCCTTCGGTGGATGTGAACGGTTTGGTGTGTACCTTTCCGTCCCACGTTCCGCTCGCGCTCGTGGTGGGAGCGGAGCCTTCGCCACCCGAAGGTGTGTAATCCGACGGATCGTAAGAAGGAGCGTAAGTGGACGTATCTTTCACTTTGAACGTATAGTTGGATTTATCCGCCTTGGCAAGGTTATCGAGCGCGGTTTTGAGATAACCGAACATAACCTTATCTTCGGCGTCCGCAGGCTCTTCGTAAGGTTTAACTTCGGGTGCGGACACGTCGTCGCCGTAAGCCTCTATTTCCATTACAACGCTCGTGTAATAAGAACCGATAACGTTGTTGCGGTTTCCGTCGTCGTCATAATCGTAAAGGTTGTTTTCGTAAGTGGAACCTATGATCTGCGCAACGTTGCCTTCTTCATCAAGCCTTAAAGCGAACTTATAGAACTGTTCGTCGAGAATAGGCGTGAGCGACCATGCGAGATACATCATAAGATATTCGTCCTCGGACGGAGTGTAAGTGGTGTTGCCGAGAATTATATCGGTATCGATCGTGCCGTATTCCATTTCGTAAGTGTAAAGGTTTTCATCGTCGGAATCCTGCTCGAACAAAGAAAGATCGAGATAGCCGAGATGGTTCCAGTAACGCTGACTTTCCCAGGTGAGTTCGTTGCTGTAAGAATCCGTTACCACTTCGTTGACGACTTTGTTGTTCTTGTTTACGAATCTCTTCTGAGTGAGTCCGTCGTCGCTTCTTACGTAAGTGTTGGAAAGGACGTTCTTATTTCCGTGAATGTTCCATTCGCTCGTCCACGACGCGTCGGAGAATACGTAATCGTCGAACAAACCTTGCTCGTTTTCCTGTTTTGTCGCGGTTGCGTTGAGATAAGTCGTGAAATCGTAAACAGATTCGCTCTTTACTCCGTTTTTGGTTTCAACGTCGCTGAGCGTACCTTTTACGGCAAGTTTGAGATTGCCGAGTTTATCGAGCGTTTCCTGTTTGAGTTTGCCGACCGCGCCTGCCGTTTTGGGAGGTTTAACTGTTATCTGGAAAGACTTCTTAACCGCGGGATTAGCGTTGGAAACGACGGTTATCGTAACTTTTTTGTTCTCGGTTACGTCGCCGTTGACGGTAACCTTGTTGTCTTCGCCGACAGTTACGAGGTTGGGCATATCGGAGGGATTTTCTACGTCTACGCGATAACTCTTGTCTTTATCGGTGGTGGAAAGAACGACGTTGAGTTCTACTTCGTCGCCTTTTCTCACGTAAGTTTTTCTTACGGAATTCTTCGACGAAACCATCGACGCCTCTATCGTCGTCGAGCCGGAAACGTTCGCTTTTATAGTGAGCGTACTGCTTTTTACGAGGTCGGGTTTAGCGTTGGGATAGCCTTCGACGACTACCTGCATCTCTTCGGATACGTTTTTGTTGACCTTGAGCGTGTAAAGCGCGCCGTTTGAAACGATATCGATATAGGACGCGCCGTCCGAACCGTTTACGTTTTTAACGACCACTTCGTAAGAAGTGTCTTCCGAACCTTTTACCACGCCGAACACGCTGACGTCCGAGCCTTTGGTGATTTCCGTTGCCGAAATCTGCATGTCGAACGTAATTTCCGCTTTGTTCGATTCATTTCCCGGCTTCTGGCAGGATGCGAAACCCATCATCATAGTAAAACAGATGATTATCGCTATCAGACTGCGCGTTACTTTTGAAAACTTTTTCATAATGTTCTCCTTTTTTATTTTCTGCTTCCGCTCCGTTTCCCGGAGCGGAACGAATTGTTTACGTTTTGTTTGCCTTATATACGACTTTATCGCTGAATCCGGACGTTTTGTATTTATCCGCTTTCGCAACGATCGTTATCGCGTGCGCCTCTCCGTCGTCGTAAGCCGACGATAAGGTGTACTCTGTCCCGCTTACTATTCTGACGTAAATTCCGTCCACGTATACCGCGTATTGCGTTGCGTTTTCAACGGCGTCCCAACTTACCTTTTTACCGTTGAGTTTCACGTTCCCGGGTTTGGCGAGTTGCTCTTCCGTCCAGACGTAAACGTGAAGGTCGAGCGAACTGTCTACCGGTCTTACGCAAAGGTTTCCTTTTCTGTAAGCGTTATCCGAACCTTTGACGAATCCTTTTCCTTCAAGGAATTTATAGGCTTTTTCAAGCGAAGACGTTATCGTATAATCTATGTCGAGCGGCACGTCGTACCACAGCAACATAGCGTTCTGCACGTAATTCGTACCGGTTATATCGGTGGCGTTGAAATACGTCGCGCTTCCGACTGCGAACGTATCGCCGAAACATTCCTTATCGCCGAAAAACGGAAGTTCCGCGTCGCGAATCGGGAAAAGCGTCGTTCCGAAGTAGCCCTCCACGCCGTTGCCGCCGAACATAAAGTCGCCCGCGGCGGTATATTTGTCGACGTCTTTACCGCTTGCTTCGTCTTTTACCGTAGTAACGATCTGAAGGTCGTTCCACTTTGCGGGGAGTTCTCTCGTTCCCGTCGCGTCGATCGCGGCGAGCGTTGCGGAATCTATTTCCGCGGTGTTATATTCGCCGAATTCGATCTGAATCGCGCCCTGCATCATTCCGAGGTCGTAATAGAACGCCGCGTATTCGATATACCATTTGCCGTCGTCGCCTTTTTTAACGATAATAAACGGCGGGATCGTCTGTCCGCTTGCGTTCTGGGCGACTTTTGCGAATATGCCGTACAACTGATCGTCCGAACCGAGACTCTGATACCACGTGGTGGCAACCTGAGTCATCGTGCCGTCCGCGTAGAAATAATATTCGTCGTAACCGGACTGATTCGTATAAGCTGTCGAAGTGAATATTTCGGGAGAGAACGCGAACGACGGTTTGGACTCTTCAAAATCGCCGGTAAACGCTCTCGCCGCTCTGAAAGCAAGGCTCTCGTCGGCCTTTTCGCGCGCGTCTACGAACGAATTGTAGATATCGGTTCTGCCGTCTATCTTCTTATAACCGTACATGCCCGTGGAATTATAATTTCTCACGGTCTGATTGTTTACGGTGGTGAGAGTACATCCCGTGAAATACCTGTAATCTTCGGCGACGACTTCGTCGTAACCTTCTCTCGTCGTCAACTGAACGCCGAGGCTCGTCACTTCTTCCTTGGAAAATTTGGTTTTATAGGACTTGAGCGAACGCATGTTTTCGATTGCCTCGTTTAAAATGGACAATCTTTCATACATCGCCTGCCCGTCCTCGGTTTCGTCGTTTTTATACTCTTCGAGAGTTTTGAATTTACCGATCGTGGTGACGTTGACGTTATCGCCGACGTTGAAAACCGCACGAAGCGTCTGAACGGATATATATCCCTCGACGATCGAAAGCGAATCTTCCGAAACGGAAGAAATGCCTATTATTTCGTCGCCGTCGATGATAAGTTCGAGATTTTTCGGTTCAAACTCGTAAGGGTTGGCAGAAGCGATCATCTTTCTGACTTTATCGAATCCGTTATTTTGCGTGTCGTAAGTGTAACGCCAGGTTTCCTCGTCGAGATAGAAATCCGAAACGGAAAGACCGACGAAGTTATTATAATAACCCGATTCTTCCCACGTGACGACGTTACCCGAATCGTCTTTGACGGGATAAAGTTGCTCTTCGTTCATGAAACTAACGCCTATCTCGCACGCTCTGCCTTCGGAATCTTTTCTGCAATAAATCTGCTGAGTTATTCCGAGACTGCCGTTGAGATACTCGGCGGACCATGTGTTTCTCGTTTTTTCGTTCTCGTCGCTCTCGCCGCTCATGCTCGTTTTTATCGTCGAAATCTGCGAGGTGTGCAGTTTTCCTTTGTTCCCCTGCACCCTCGTGTATACGTCTATGTTTACGTACCCCTCGAAACCGATTTTATCGGACGAAGCGGCCTTATCGAGCATTGCCTGCGTAAGCGCGGGCTTTGAAACGATTTCAACCGATTTACGAGCCGAGATCTGCGGATACGCAACCGACGTCGCCGCAACGATTATATCGCTGT
>ERZ1034998.1102-NODE-1102-length-16168-cov-6.601874_pt1 | contig 16168 bp, 10 predicted proteins | sample MGYA00520621_ERZ1034998 | MGnify/ENA primary metagenome ERZ1034998 (study PRJEB33766, sample SAMN09781748) | gut metagenome | biome: gut microbiome | host: Homo sapiens | place: Madagascar | study: EMG produced TPA metagenomics assembly of the PRJNA485056 data...
TGATCGAGGCTGCTATGGGTGGCGAGAAGTTCACATTGCCAGCAGGTTGCTACGTAAACTGCGAGAAGTGTGGCTTCAAGAACGTTATGATGGCTATGCCTTCTACAATCGACAAGACTGGCGTTCACTTCACACAGCCTGCAGGCACAGAAGAGGAGCTTGCTTCTCTCGCTAAGTCTTACGAGCACCTCTGCAAGATGCGCGACGAGATCGTAGAGCTCGGCATCGTTCCTCCAGTAGCAGAGTGGACAAAGATGAACCCGAACCTCTAATTCGGCATCGTACAACATTAGAAAATACAAGCCCAGGGCGCACAGCTCTGGGCTTTTTTTGTATGAAATTGTTGCAAAAAATCGGTTAGAAGTTGGTTTGTATAACATTATTGACTACTTTTGTAACAGATAAGCAATTATAAGTAACACAATTAAACTTTAAAAATCTGATTTTATGATTAGACGTTATTTCTTAGCAGCCCTTCTCCTTTGTGCTGTTTCCTGCCCGATGATGGCGCAGGACGGCAAGGTGAATGTGCTCTATCTCGACGGAACTGCGCACGAGGTGCAGATGTCGCAGGTGGCGAAGCTCACAGTGGCGGACGGCAACGTGAAACTGCTCTCGAAGAGCGGCGCAACGGTGGCAACGCACGCAGTGAAGAATGTGGACAAGATTGAGCTGAAGGGCTCTACTGCCGGCATGGTGCAGCTCACGAAGCAGTCGCCCATCACTCTGCGCTCCAACGGATACACCATCACGGCTGAGGGCATGACCGACGGCAAGCTGCTCGAAGTGTACGCTGCCAACGGCTCTCTCGCTGCGCAGGCTACGGCTCGCGGCGGCAAGGCGAAGATAGACGCCACACAGCTCGCTGCCGGCGTGTACGTGGTGAAGGCTGAGGGACAGTCGCTCAAGATGGTTAAGCGTTAATACCGAATTGTTAACCCTTAATAGTTGATACTTAATCGCTAACACTTAATACTTAATAGAGTACAATGAAACAAAAGATATTTTTACTTTTCGCCATGTTCGTGGGCTTCGCCATGCAGACATTGGCTACGGCTGCAACACCCGACAGCGTGTTCGTAGTGAAGAACGGACGCATCGTGTCTGCCTACGAGGTGGGCACAGATGTAGACAACATATCATTCCCGAAGCGCATACAGCTCGACGGCAACTGCGTGAAGGTGGGCGACGATGTTTACGAGATGAAGTCGGCTGTCGTCACCACTATCAACAACTATAAGTATATCTATCTCTCGACGCTCGAGGGTTGCAAGACACCCGAGGACGTTATGAAGGGCGGCAAGAATCTGCAGCTGGCGTTCTCGCCGACGCTGCTCGACAAGTATGTCGAGTTCAACGCGTTCGGTCATGATTTCGACGCCGACAAAGATTTCTTCCAGGCTGTGTTCATGGACGTCGACGAGAATAACCGCAACGACGACTATGAGCTGGTGTCTGTATCGTCGTACGACTGGAACGACTACTACTCTGACGGTCTGCTCCAGGTGAGCTTCGCTGGTGGCAAGCTCGCTCTGAACCTTGAGGCAACGCCGAAGAAGGGCGAAACGCTCCTCGCCGCGCAGTACAACGGCGCATACACAGAGGTGGCAGCCAACGAGAACCACTTCATCGTCGACGGCGAACGCTACGAGATGCGCGCCGCTTTCGCAGAGAAGAAGGCAGACGGCGTCAACTTCTATCTCACGCCCGGCAACATCGACAGCGCCAACGAGTTGGACAACTGCTACTACTACGTGCGCCTCTTCGTACCGCAGAGCAATATGGACGGAAGCGAACTCGACGTGCAGGGCAATAAGAAGTACGAACTTACCTTCGTCGACAACGTAACGGACGTGAACAATCCGCAGACCTTCAGCATCAGCAACGACGCACCGTCTTCGGCTACGGGCACTATCTCGGTGCTCGACAATGGCGATGGCACTTATACCATCAAGATCAACGTGGCTAACCTCGGCAATAGCGCCGCACGCACGCTCGATGTGGTATATGTAAACGGCACTCCGAAGGAGTATTCGCTCGCTGTGCCCAGCAACTACACCGTGGCTGACGGCAAGCCGGTCGATCTGAAGTCGGCGGTGCTCACACACGACGACGCTGAGGGCGTCTACACTATCTATCTTTCTGCAAAGGCTGGCGTGACGACATTGGCAGGCATGGCTGACGCCGACATTGTGGTCACTATGCCCGATGCTTTCGCTAACGACAACTCGCTGCACGGCTTCTCTGGCGACGAGACAAACGCAAAGATCTCCATCAAGTACGCAGGCGACACCTACTCGCAGGCTACTGTTAATGGTACCAAGCCTATCGCTCTCGGTGGCAACGCCAAGCTCACGTTCGCCGACGGCAAGGCTGATGTCGACTTCACGGTGTTCAGCATCAAGAAGTACAATGGTGCGCTGAAGGGCCACTACGAAGGCAATGTTACACGTCTCTAACACTTAAGCAGAAACAGATTATGAAAAAGACAATATTATCAGTATTTGCGCTCGTCGTAGCTTTCGTTGCTACAGCCGACGCGCAGCAGAAGGTATTTCTCAATAAAGGCAGCAGAACGGTTGACGCTGTAGTGCTCGGCGCCGACGACTACATCTCTTTCGGACGCCCCGAGGGTGTGCCCGAGCAGCTCAAGGCTGAGGTGAGCGACCTCAAGGCTGGAAAGAACTACGTGAAGTACACCGTAACCACAAAGACCGACGATCAGCCGTTCTATCAGATGTGCGTAAGCGAGTCGTATCTCAAGTTCTTCCTCTTGGAGTACTTCGGCGGCGCGTCGCTCTCGGAGATGACCGAGGCTGAACTCAAGAAGGTGTTCTCTACGCTCATGATGTCGGGCAGCTACGGCTACGCCGGTGTGGGCAGTCAGAGCGTTACGCTCGTCGATGGCGAGAAGCCGGAGGGCGGCACAACGCAGTTTATCGCTGCCGGCGAGAACCATTACGTCGTAGTGTGCGACCTCGTTGAGGCTGACGGCAAGTACACGCTCGGAAAGGATATGACTTACGGCGTTGTGCGCACCGCCGATCCTGGCGAGAGCAAGGCAACGCTCAGCGTAGAGTATCTCGGACTCAACTCTGAGGGCAAGCCCGAGTTCGACGTAAAGCCGGGCAGCGCGTTCAAGTCGCTGCACCTTGTGCTCGGTTCTACGAAGTCTATCGACGAGTTCGTCAACCTCTATGGCTACGGCGCGTTGATGTACACGCAGGGCGTGAGCTTCTCTGCTGAGCAGTGGGCTACATACGCCAGCGAGTACAAGGCGTGGAACATTGAGAAGGAGAACGACTATACGTTCTGCGCACTCGCAGTGGACGCCAACGGCGACTGGGTGAAGGCTTCTGTAGACAATGTTCACATCAAGCCGGCGGCTGCTAACGATTGCCCCGAGGTTGACGTTACCAACCATCTGGCTGGCGGCGGCGACCTTGCTATCGAGTACACCATCAAGTCGAAGACTTCGTCTATCAAGAGCGCACGTATGCTCGTCATGAAGGAGAACGATTGGGACGACGCTCTCAACGCTTATGACGTAGAGACTCCGTCTATGGCATGGGCTGAGTTTATGGCTACTACCGACAAGGCTGAGGACGTGACGGATGTAGTGAAGCAGTTTAACGGCAAGTTCACGTTCAATAAGTCGTTCTCCGACGCTGAGCGCGGTTGGTACGTAGCTGTTCTCGCCGTAACCGACGAATACGGCACAACAGTCTCTCGCAGCACATTCCACTCGCACATCACAGACGCCGAGTTTGGAACGCTTACCAAGACATTCCCCGTGGAGTAGGGTTTGAGACTTTGATATATAAAGACTTTGATATATAAAAAGGAGGTTATGGCAAATTTGCCATAACCTCCTTTTGTTAGTATGCTTTTTACTATTATGCCTACGGCAGGAATGCCGTAGGCTCCTATGAATGCCGTAGACTTCTATGTTACTTCACTACAATCTTCTTGCCAGCCACTACATACACGCCCTTGGTGAGGCTCACGAAGTGGTTGCCCTGCACAAGTCCTGAGAAGACGCGTGTGCCGCTGATGCTGTACACGTCTACCTTCTGTGCCTCAGGCGCAACCAGGAGCAGACCGCCCTGCTGTGCGTATGCGTCGAGCGCAGAGCCGTTTGTCTTCACGTCCTTCACGGCTGATGTGATGTCGCCCTCGCCATCCTTCTGGTAGAGACGAACATAGTCGAAGAGTGTCTCGTACTCGAAGTTAACGTCGCAGTTCTTAGCCCAAGAACCGTTGCCTACGCTCTGGTTAAGTATCAGATAGAATGGCTTGTCGTACGGCCACTGACCCTTCTCAAGCAGATACGACTGCTTAGTCTTGGCATAAGAGAACGCCTTTGTGCCGTCAACATACCAGGTAAGAAGCTCCGGTGTCCAGTCGAGAGTTATCACGTGGTAGTCGGCTGCGTTGGTATATGTGCTTCCAGAGTTGGGCAGAGCCAGATGCAGATCGTATGTGCAGTGAGTATGCACCGTATGATACGTCTTGTTCTCGGTGTCAATCTGCTCCCAGATATCAATCTCGCCAGCGTTAGGCCAACCTGCAGAGTTGTCCTGCGGCATAAGCCAGAACGCCGGGAAGTTGCCGACGTGAGGAGTTGTGCGCAAGCGACCCTCTACACGTCCGTATGTGAAGTACATCTTGTCAGAGCTTTCGATAGCGCCGCTGATCATCTCCACGTCGCCTTCCTCAGCGATAGTGTTCTTTATGCAGCGTGTCACGAGCTTTCCGTCGCGGATGAACGCCGTCTTCTGCTGTCCTTCGGCAGTCTGCGAGGTGAATCGCTTCCATGTGGGGCTTTCGCGTGTGCAGTTATGCCATACGCCGGCGTCGGGCAGCGAGTAGTCTTTGCCGTCGAACTCGTCGGCGAAGCGAAGTTTGTATTCCTCTGTGCCGTCAGCCTCGAACTGTGCCAACACGCGCACGTCGCCGTTCACCTTGTCGGCGTCTATCGTGAAGCCTTCACCGGCTTTGGCGTCGCTGACTTCGTACTCATCCCACTGGCGGTTGCCGTTCACGAACTGCTCTCCGTCCAGGTTGTGACCGTGACGCACAGCGATGCTCTTTACGTTGTAGCCTGCTGCAGGAGCGAGCGGCATAAGGCTGAGCTGTGAACCGAACTCTACGGTTTCGCCCACGCCGCTGTTGCCGTTTCCTACGATATGACCGCCGCGTGAGTCGATGTCGAGACTGCCCTTATCGTTGTGGATGTTCAGCAGGAAGTCGACGATGTAGCCGTTGTAGTGGTTGATGTGTAAGGCGTCAGACGCATTGTAGTCGCCAGCCGGGTCGATGTTGTTGTTGTCAATCTTCAGACGAGCGCGATAAACACCCGTAGGCAAGTCATCGGGGATAGTAAACGACGGCATTGCTGACGTTGCGCCAGCAGCTTCGCCGTTGCTGTTCTTGCCTTTGTATGAAGAGAAGCTCACAATCTCGCTGCCAACGACTGGCACGCCAGCTTCGTCGAGCGGCGTTGTGAACGCTGCATCCTGATTGTAGTCGATGTAGAGATATGCGCCCATCTCGGTGTCGCCAGTGAATGCGATGCCCGGTGTGAGCACGTCGCCCGGTTTGGCGTTCACCTCCTTAGTGAGAGCGTCGCGATAAACGGTAGTGCCCTCAGGGATAGCGATAGCCGACTTCTTGCCAGCCTTGTTCGTAATAGAGAACTCTGTGAGGCTGTTGGCTGTAGGATTCATCTGGGCGAGATCCTTCTCGAAGTTGAGCGCGTAGTTGTCGCCCGAAGTAGTGCCTTCGGCTGCGAAGTTGACGGTTATCTCTACGTCGCCGTCGATGTAGCTTGCAGGTATAGTTATCTTGTCGCCCTTTGCGGTGTAAGCCATGATAGTGTTCTCCTGCCACTGGCGCAGTCCGTCTACGACAGCCTCGCCGTCCAAGCCGTATCCGTGCTTCACCTTCAGTGAGCTGAAGTTATATCCGTCCTTTACGGCGATGGCTATGGTGAGGTCTTTTCCGAACTCCACGTCCTGGTTGTTCAGCTCTGCGCTGTAGTCGGCAAGCGAGAGAGTGCCTTTCTTTTCGTCAGCACCCTTCACCGTAACGTGTGCCGTCTCGCCATGCACGTTGATGCGTGTGTCTACAATCACGCCACCGTTCTTCTTGATATCGTTTCCGCTAAGCGTGTTTCCGCCCGGATCAACGCAGTCCCAATCTACCTTGTAGCGCATGCGGTAGATGCCCGGCTTAACATCCGACGGGATAGTGAACGACGGTGGATTAATGCTCGGTTCGCCGCTTACGGTAGCGCCCTTGCTGTCCTTATTCTTATACATAGAATAAGTCATGAGGTCTTTCATGGCGTTCACGCCGTTGTCGTCGTAGTCAACGTCGTAGCTGCCGTCCTTTCCGAAGTCGATGTATGCGTATCCGCACATCCACGTACCGCTCCAGTTGAAGCCAGCCGTAACGGTTTCGCCTATCTTAGCGCGCAGACAGTCGTCAAGACGCTTTATATACATGCGTTTCTCTTTCTTCTGGTTCACCTCAACCGTCTGTGTGCCGTAGCTGCTTGTGAGCTGCACAGCATTAGTGTGGCGTAAGAGGTTGCTCGATGCCTCGTTCTCGTCGAAGTTTACGGGGTAAGTGCTTTGCGCAAGCACCATAGCAGGCGTCATCGCTGTTGCCATGATGAACGTAGCGATGGCTGTGCGTAAATGGTTTGTCATAATAGATAGATGGTTTTAGATTTAAAAGGGGATAGCAGTCTCGAAGACGGCTATCCCCAATATGTGAGTAATGTTAGTTTACTTTACGAGCACCTTCTCGCCGTTCACAACATAAACGCCCTTGTGAGCGCAGATTGTGCGAGCTCCTTCTACTGTGTCGTTGAAGAGAGTGCTGCCCTGAACGTTAGCAATCTCTACGTGTGTAGCAACTGCAGCGTTGAGCGTGATTTCGCCTTTGCCAGCCTTTACTGTGAACGCCTTCACTGTAGCGTCGTTAACGCTTGTAGGGTCGCTCTTGAAGTAAGGCACGAGGCGTATGTTGCCGTCTACGCAGTCAGCCGGGATAGTGTACTCGCCGTTAACGAACTGCGAAGCCTGCACGGTGTACTCCTTCCACTGCGGGTTCTCGTTCTTGGTGCTTGCGCCCTCAAGGTTGTAGCCGTGACGAATCTTAACGTAGTCGAGCAGGAATCCCTCAGCCGGCTGCGCCTTAATCTTGAATGCCTGGCCGAACGGAGTGGTCTGACCAGTCACCGGCTTGCCGTTAGCAAGAAGAATCTCGCCGTTCAAGCCGCCGCCGTTCTCCTCTGTAGCGCGATAAACCTCTACGTTATCGTTGTGGATGTTCACGAGAACGTCAACGATACCACCACCGTTGGTTGTGATGAGGTTGCCTGTTGCGGTGTTGCCAGCTGGATCTACACAATCCCAGTCTACCTTGTAGCGCATGCGGTAGATGCCCGGCTCCATGTCGTCAGCAATCTTGAACGAAGGCATTGCTACGCCGCAGTCGCCGCTTGCACGGCTGCCGGCGCTGTTCTTGTCCTTGTAGTAAGAGAACGCAACGAGATCCTTGCTGTCTGTAATGCCAGTGCTGGTGTAGTCGACGTCGAACTTGCCGTCGTTGCCCTTGTCGAGGTATGCGTATCCGTGCATCCAAACGCCGCTCCAGTCGATAGCCGCTGTGACGGTTTCGCCTGGCTTAGCAAGGAAGATGTTGTCGAGCTTCTTGAAGTAGAGCTTCTTGTCTGTGTTCTGGTTGATAGCTACGCTCTGCGAACCGAGCTTAACGGTCTTGATGTAGCGGTCTGTACGTGTGTGAGCTGTAGTCTCCTCGTAGTTGATCGGGTAAACCGACTTAGAGAAGAATGGGTTTGACTTTGTGCTAAGGATGATATCGTCGATGAACACGGCGAAGTCGCTCATCTGGTTGTGCGGCGACTGGCGGTCTACTACGACGAGAAGGCTCTTGATGTTGATGCCGTTAGCGCCCATGATTGGGAACACTACGTCCTGCCATGCGCCACCGTTTACTTTGCTTGTAGGCACGCTCCAGAACTGCTCTGTAGTAGCGGGCTGCCAAGGACGATCTTCGCGGTTGCCAAGTCCGATGAGCATCACCGGAGCGTCCTGCGTAGAGTAGAACTTAACGTGTACGTACTGGGTCTCACGCTTCAGAGCGAGCGGCTCCTTCAGTTCTACGAGAGCGCCGAAGGTGTTGCTGCCGTAGCGTGAGCGCTGCACGCCGAGAATCTTTGCCGACTCGTTAGGCGCGTAGCCCAGCGCTTCGTCCACCTGGTTGAGGTCGTTCTCAACAACCTGCACGTTGCCCGTGAGCTTGTTGAGGTTGAAGGGTGAGGTAGGGCAGGTGTCGTATGCACGTACACTCACGTAGCTCTCCGGAGTCTCGAAGTCGCAGAGAGTCTTATCCTGCTGTGCCATAGCTGCGATAGGGAAGAACAGACCGGCAAGGCACATATATTTCTTTACGTTCATTGTTTTCTTTGTTTTTTAGTTGATGGAGTAAGGGTTTGTTTAGAACACTTCTACAGTGTGGAGCAGCGGGCAAGCCTTAGCGTTCTCGATAGTGATGCGTACAGACTTAGCCTTGAAGCCGCTTGCAGAGTAGTTGGTTGTAGAGCCGTTGAGCGGGATGATGCGCTTGTAGCCTACGGTAGTCATTGTCTGACCGTTGCCGCGCTCGGTGTATGTTACGCCGTCCTCGCTGGTCTCAATCTTGAACTTCTTCACGCGCTGTCCGAGCTTGATATACTCCATGAGCGATACGTAGCGCACGGTCTGCGGTGTGTCCCAGCTAAGCTCGATAACGGCAGAAGTCTTTCCGTCGGGAGCAGCCCAATATGTGTCCTTGTTGCCGTCGGTAAGATTCTTTGCGTCGTAGTTGCCCTTGCCCATAGTCTCGCGAGTGCAGTCGGTTGTTACCTTCGCTGTCTTTGCAAGGTCTGTGCCGAGACGCTGGTCGAGCAGCTTGCCGAGGTCCTCCATGATGGTTACGAGGCTCTCGTCGATACGACCTGCGCGGTTCGGCGGCAGGTTGAGCAGGAATGTAGCGTTGCGGCCTACGGTCTCAAGATACATCTTGAAGAGAGTCTCAGCCGACTTCGGCTGGTTGTATTTGCTCGAATCCCAGAACCATCCCTTTGTAGACTTAGCGTCGCTCTCGCCGGCAGCCCACTGCCATGCGTTCTCGTCGCCCGACTCAGCGTCGCCCATCGACCAGCAAGTCTGTCCTGAGTAGCCTTCCTCGTTACCAATCCAGCGTGCTTCGCCGCCGACACCCCACATGATTACGTTCGGCAGGAGGTTGTGGATAGAGTCGCGCAGGTTAGGAATGTCGTAGTAAGTCTGTGCGTTGTCGATAGTGCGCTTCTGCGAAGAGGTGTAGCTGCCGTAGCCGCCAGCGTGGTCACCACCGGTAGCGCCGTCAAACCACATCTCAAACTGGTCGTTGCCGTACTTAGCAAGCTCTACGCACTGCGGCAGGAACACCTTCTTGGCATACTCGTCGGTGTAGTTGCCGTTGCTGTCCTTCTTGCCCCAGTATGGGCTTGACATATCCCACGGAGAGATGTAGAAACCGTACTTCATGTTGAACTCGCGTGCTGCGTCGGCGAACTCCTTCGGAATGTCTACGTTCTTGCCGTAGCCCGTAGAGTTGCGTGTGCAGTGCTCTGTTGTAGCTGTAGGCCAGAGGCAGAAGCCGTCGTGGTGCTTCACCACAGCGATGCCGCCCTTCATGTGCGCCTTCTTAGCCACTTCGAGCCACTGTCTTGGGTCGGGCTTCTGTGTAGGTGCGAATACGGTCTCGCGCTCCATACCCGAACCCCACTCCTCGTTGGTGTAGGTGTTCATGCCGTAGTGGAAGAAAGCGTAGAATTCGGTTTCGTTCCACTTGAGCTGACGCTCGCTTGGTACTGGGTAGACTGGAGCCGGTGTGTTGTCCGGATTGCTCACGCTCTCCTCAACCAGCTTGAAGTTGTTCTGTGCTGACAATGCGCCAGGCGCTGCAACTGTTAAGCACAGTGCAGAGAACAAAGTGTAGATTTTCTTCATATTATTTTGATTTGTTTAGAAATAACAATTTGGTTCTTAGGTTTTTCTGAGCTGCAAAGTTACGAATAATAATTCAGAATAAATTAGTAGCACGTGTTAAATTTGCGACGTAACTGTTCTTTTTTTTCGACCGACGGCGTTCGGTGTCCGATCGGATCGCGTTCGCCGTCCGATCAGATTGCGTTCGCCGTCCAATCGGATTGCGTCCGGTGTACGATGAGAAAATATCAAGAAGTATAGGTATAAACGTAGCGGAGGTCTCCGGCCTCCGCAGCACCAAGTCGAACACTAATTATAGTTAGCATTGCTTGTTGCTGCGGAGGCCGGAGACCTCCGCTACTTGTAGTTAGCATTGCTTGTTGCTGCGGAGGCTTTCACCTCCGCTACTAAAAGTTACTTGATTTCTACGCGGAACGTAGACGCCGGCAGCTTTGCGCCGTTCACGAGGTTGGCGCGTGTGAACGGTTGCCATCCGTAGCGCACGAAGCGCGGATGAGCCACGCCCGCCGCCATCACGACAACCGTGTTGCCCTCGATGCGAGCCTCGGCAGGCTTGTAGAGTCCTTCTTCCTCGGCTATCTCGAACGTAGTAGGGTGCTTGCCGTCGGCGGTAGAAAGACCACTGGCGTAGTCGAACGTGAGGCGGACGATGCCGTCGCCCACCACCGAAGCCTCCTTAATGGCAGGTCCGCTCGGCACCACATTGCCGAAATCGTAGAGGTTGTGCAGGGCGATGCGAGCCAGACGCTCGCCGATGGGCTGCTTGCTCGTAGGATGCACGTTGAGCGAGTCGCCCTTGTCCGACGACACAGCCATTGCCACGTTCGGCAGTTCGCTCTGCATGCGACGCTGACTGTCGCGGAACCACTGCCAGCCCGGGCGGTTGAGGCTCGAGAGCTGCACGAAGTAGAATGGCATCTCGGCGTCGTCCCAGTTGCGTCGCCATCCTTCGACGAGCATCTTGAACAGACGCTCGTGCGTGGTGAAGTTCTGCGCGTTCGACTCGCCCTGATACCACAGCACGCCCTTGATAGGGAACTGCTCGAGCGGCTCTATCGCCGACTCGTAGAGGTAGCACGGCTGGTAGGGGTGGCGCTGAGCGGCGGCGTTGGCAGCCAGTTTCGTGTTCTGAGCGGCACGCTCGCGCACCCACGGCTGCACAAAGTCGTTGTTCGCCCAGTTGCGCAGAATCTGCGGCAGCTGCGCGTCGAGATCCGCACGGCTCACCCACGCCTCTGTAGGCGAACCGCCCACGGCATTGCAGATAAGACCCACGGCACACTGCAGACTGTCCTGCAGCATCGAGCCGAAGTAGTAGGCTATAGCCGAGAAGTCCTTCGCTGTCTCTGGCGAGCAGACGGTCCACGCTGTCGGCTTGAAGTATTTCAGATGATTGATTGAGTCGAGCGCCGCAGCGTCCCACTCAACGGGGTTGGTGCGCCAACGCGCCTTCATGTCGAAGAAGCGTATGTTGGGGTTCTTCGCCTTCGGTATGTCGCGCTTGGCTGTAGCCGCTTCGTGCAGCATGAACTCCATGTTCGACTGACCAGAGCAGAGCCAAACCTCGCCGAACGCCACATTATTATATACAAGTTCTTTCTCGTCGGTGCTGACGGTGAGCGTCAGTCCGTTCTCGGCGCGCTGCGGGCGCAGCGTAACCTGCCAGTAGCCGTTCATGTCAGCCTTCGCCGTAGCCGTCTGTACCTCGGTCTTCAGCGCACGCACACGCATCGGCTGCTTGCCTTTCTTGCGCTTAGCGCCGTTCGCCGACTTGCCCTTGGCGGCATCGGGGCGAGTGATGCTCACGGTCACTCTCTCGCCAGAGTTGGCAGTGCCGTGTATGGTAAGTTCGCGGTCGCGCTGCAGCACCATGTTGTCCGAGTAGGTCATGGGCATCTGCAGTCCGCCATAGTTGCCGAGGATGGCAGCGTACACCGTGCGTGCGAGCATCGTAGCTCCCTCCTTGTTGGGATGCACGGCGTCGGGCAGCAGCTGCGGATAAGCATAGAGCGGCTTGTGGAAGTCGATGAGCTGCGCCTTTCCCACGCGAGCCACGGTCTTTATAGCCTCCTGAATCTCCTCGTGCCACTGCTGCGTGCCGCTCTCGAAGCGCGGATGGTTGTGGGTGATGGGCGAGAGCAGTGCGATGAGCACACGACACTTCGGGTTCTGCTGGCGCAGAGTGTCGATAAGAGCCAGGTAGTCGCTCACGAACTCGTCGCGATAGAACGGCCAATTGCGTGGGTCGGTGTCGTTGATTCCGAGATGGATGACGGCGATGTCGCCCTTGAAAGCCTTCGCCTTCGTCCATTCCTCCTGCTCTGTGTACGGACGATGGCCGTGGCGCAGCAGCGTGGCGCCCGACTTTCCGAAGTTGCCCACCTCATATCCGTCGCCAAGCATCTGCTGCAGCTGCGCCGGATACGACTCGGTAGCAGGGTCGGCGAGTGTCATGCCGTATGTGATGCTGTTGCCGACGCACGCCACGCGCGTCTTTTCGAGGTAAATGCGTTTCGGCACACGCGCGCTTACTGCGAGCGGAAGCGCAAGCAGCACGGCGAGTGCGAGCGAAAGAATACTCTTGTTGGTGTTCATGATGTTTGTTGGGTTTTTGATATGTTTATAAGTAGATGGTTTCAGGTGGATATTTATAAAAATAATGCGGATAGTTGTAAGGACTGCACGGTATAACTATAAAAAAAAAGGAGGAGTTTAGATAAACTCCTCGCCTTTCTTCATTTGTATCTCGTTAACGAGTCGTCTTATGTTGCTCGACGAGTCTTCCTTCCGGCAGATGAGCAGCACGTTCTTCTCTTCGGCAACGATGAATCCGTCGAGACCCGAAATGACGGCAATGCGGTCTTTCGGCAGCTTGATGACGTTGTTGTGCGCGTCGTCGAGCATCACTTCGCTGTCTATAACGACGTTGTCGCCCTCGCCCTTGTGCATCGCTTCGTATATACTGTGCCACGTTCCGAGGTCAGCCCAGCCGAAGTTGCACTTCATCATGCAGACCTGTTCCGACTTCTCGAGTATTCCGTAGTCAATAGATATGTTCGGATACGACGGAAAGTTCTCGTGAATGTAGCGGTTCTCCTCCTCGTAGTCGAACTCCTCGCCGGCGTGCATCTCGTCGTACTGGCGCAGAACGGGCGGCAGCAGCTGCTCGAAGCAATGCAGCATGCACTTCGCGTTGGCAAGGAATATGCCCGTGTTCCAGTAGAACTCGCCGCTGTCGACGAATATCTTCGCGAAGTCGCGCTCAGGCTTCTCGGTGAACGACTGCACCTTGTACACGCCGTCCTCCACCTTGTCGCCCATCTGTATATATCCGTAGCCCGGCTCGGGTCGCGTAGGCTTCAAACCGAGCGTGAGCATAAACCGGTTGTTAGCCACGAAGTCGAATCCGCGGCTTATGCACTCGGCGAACGCCTCCTCGCCGATGATGGTCTGGTCGGAGGGCGCGATGACGATGTTGGCGTCGGGGTTGTGCGCTATGACGCGATGCGCGCACCACGCTACGCTCGGCGCCGTGCCGCGATGTATAGGCTCTGCGAGCAGGTGGTCGGGCGCAAGGTCGGGCAACTGCTCAAGCACGAGGTCAATATACGCGTCGTTGGTGTTCACATATATATTCTCTACCGGCACAATCTCCTTGAAGCGGTCGTATGTTTGCTGAAGCTGAGTGCGTCCGCTGCCGAAGAAGTCGATGAACTGCTTCGGTTTGCTCTCGCGGCTGCAGGGCCACAGTCGGCGTCCCTTGCCGCCGGCAAGAATCACGCAGTAGTTATTGTTCGTATTGTTCATGCTATTGTTTTTTTATTAGATAGATGGGGTTTGTTCTCTACATAAATATAACGGAGAAACGGCCCCTTTATTGTGTCTTGTTATCGGCTATTTCTTCAGCACGGATCTCGCCACGAACCATGCGTGCATGGCAAGCGTAGAGAAGAGTCCGTAATGGCGTCGCATGATGCGGAAACGCTCGAAGAGCGAAGCGCGGTGGTTCTTGTTGGTCATGCCGCCATCGAGGTAGTCGGCAACCACTTCCGGCAGGCGCAGGAGCTGCAGATGCTCGCGCTCAGCACGCTTCATGATGCGTATGCACCAGTCGACGTCGGCAGAGAAGCGGTAGCGCAAGTCGTACGGCTCCGCACGAGCTATGTCTGTGCGGGCGTAGAACGCCTGGTGGCACACCAACATGCCGTGACGAAACGAACGCCAGTTGAGTTTGTCGGGCGGAGCAAGTCGGCGTGGATGCAGCACAATACCCTTTTCGTCGACGATGTCCGTGTCGCCGTAGAGCACGGCAGGCAGTTTTCCGTCCGATCGTTCGTTGACATCATTCGATATCTTCTCAAGCGTATCGTCATTGGGCAGCGAGTCGCCGGCGTTGAGGAACACCACGTAGTCGCCCGTAGCGAGACGCAGTCCCTTGTTCATGGCGTCGTACAGTCCGCGGTCGGGCTCAGAGATGATACGCACGTCGTGTTCGGTCTCCTCCTCCAGGCTACGTTGTCGGTAAGCCTCCGCCACCTTCACGGTATCGTCCTTCGACGCACCGTCTATTATCAGGTGTTCTATCTGCCCCCACGTCTGATTGAGTATGCTGTCGAGCGTCGGCTTTATGACGTCGGCAGCGTTGTAGGTGCAGGTTATTATCGTGAATTTTATCATAACTATCTTTTTCTTTCTTAATTATCTTTGTGTTCTATGGTATAATGGATATTCGGGTAGGGTGAAGCCTTAGATGATATATCTCTTCATGGCTATCATTTCGTTGTAAACCTCAATATATTTCATCGCAACCGACTGCTGCGAATAGTTCATTGCCACCTTATGCAGGCAGTTAGCGGTGAGCTCTTTCGGGTCGGCGTCATAGAGAGACCAGCGTATGCCTTCGGCGAGGTCGGCTGCGTCCTTGAAGTTTGCGACGTATCCGTTGCGCTTGTGGTCTATCATCTCAGGTATGCCGCCCACGCGGAAGCCCACACTCGGCACGCCGCAAGCCATCGACTCCATGATCGTGTTCGGCAGATTGTCCTCAAGCGACGGCAGAACATACACATCGGCTGCGTTGTATACGCTCGCTATCTGTTGTGCGTTGCTGATATATCCCAACGGGAACGACGGAATGTGCAACTGCTCGGCTATCTCGTCAGCGCTTGCGCCGAGTATGGCCACGGCAGTCTCTGCCTTGAACTCAGGATTGGCGTCGGCAAGGTGGTTGATAGCCTCGATGAAGTAGGCTGCGCCCTTGCGTTCGTTGGTCACCTTCTGCGAAACGAACAGCACTATGCGGCCCTTTTCGGGCAGTCCCATCTGCAAGCGTGCTGCGGCACGGTCTTTCGGGCAGAAGATGTGCGTGTCGATGGTGTTCGGAATAGACACAACCTTCTCGCCCGAGAGCAGAGCGCTCTGCTTTGCCTGCGCTTCGAGCCAGCGGCTGCACGTTACGAAGTGGATATTGCTGTCGTGGTAGAGCGCCTTCTTGCGCTTCCATATCTTGCGCGAGAGGTCGTTGGTAGAGCCTCCGCCGGGCAGCAGCTTGCAGTGGTGGCACACGGTGCGGAAGGCTCCGCAACTGCGTGCGTAGTGGCAGATGCCGGTGGCAGGCCAGAGGTCGTGCATGGTCCACACAATGGGCTTTCCGCTCTTCACAATCTTGCGGATTGAGCCGAGCGAAAGCATTCCCTGGTTGATCCAATTAAGATGAATGATGTCGGCTTCGCGGAACTCGGGCAGACTTGTGATGTCCGATCCGGCGCTTGCCGTGTCTATTTCAAAGAGATGATTCTTGGAGAAATACAAATGGCGGAAGATAGAAAGGCGTTCGCGCAGAAAATGCCATTTGTATAGCCAATGATGAGGCATCTGAGAGACGGTGACGTGGTTGGTCTGCTTCTCTGCTACCAACATCTTCGCCTTAACTCCGTTTCTCTGCAGAGCTTCCATGAGACGGTTGGCTGCAACCGCAGCACCACCGTTTGTCTCGCTTGTGTTTATGATGAGTACTCTCATAAGTATTAAGTTATGTGTACAAAGATAGTGCAAATCGAATGCAGAATATCAAGCTTGCTTGAATATTATGCTGAGAT